>ENA-ORXM01003651-ORXM01003651.1-marine-metagenome-genome-assembly--contig:-NODE-3651-length-14904-cov-3.578944_pt1 | contig 14904 bp, 16 predicted proteins | sample MGYA00237867_ERZ511480 | MGnify/ENA primary metagenome ERZ511480 (study PRJEB26309, sample SAMN06266103) | marine metagenome | isolation source: Algal blade | place: United Kingdom:Sidmouth, United...
GATGTAATCCGGTATGCCCATGCCCAATGTTGCCGCATTTCCGGAAACGATTAAGTATTCGTTGACCGTCATGCGCACATTGACCCGTATCGCTTTTAGTGATTCAATATCTTTTTTTGGCCGTGCCATAATTCAGGGGTTTGGGGAGGATACCCAACAAGTCTCGCGAACGAAGTGAGCGGTTTTTGCTTGCAAAAACATGGCTTGCTACGTGACCTCCGATTAACTTAGGCCAAACCTAAAACATATCGCAAATCAACAGGGGCTTTGGCGTACATGGAGTGTTGTACGGTAAATGGATTCAGCAGAGTTTTACATCCTCGAACAGGACTTTGAGGGAAGTTTCGGCTTCGGGAACTTCAAAGTACCTGTGGGATTCCAACACAAGATGTTGCAAGGCGGACTTATAGCGTGCCTTTGCATAGCCGTTCTCCTCATAAAAAGTACAGGGGTCTTTGGGATGTACCTCTGTCGGCGTGGTAAAGGATTTTACGTCCCTGTTCATGTACTCGAACCGTTGGGAAGCCCTTCTGTTAATTCCGTCAAGGGTCAGGTCATTGGGATATTTCGGGACATCGTAATAAAGTTCTTCCAAGATTACGATAAAAGCCCTTCTACGGGAAAGTTTCGGCTTTTGTGAAGCGATGCCGATTGCTTTTTGAAGATCTCGTACCAAACGTTCGGCCAATTTAACTTGTGATTGGGAATATTCCTTTCCATTGATTTCTGGATGTTCCTCCTTGGCCAAATCTTCCAGATACCTGAGCAGTTTTTCGGATGGAATCATAACTTTGGACCGCCCCTGCGTTTGTTTATGGTTGGAAGATTCTGCAAAGCATTTTTCAAGGTCGCGGCAAGTTTTTCAGACCGTAAGGAAAGGCCCAACAGGTGTTGTTGCGTTATCGAACCCGCCAACAAATAATCTGTTAGTGCAGTCTTATCAGGCCACAGCTTGGACTTTACTATAAGATGCAGCAGTAGTTGTTCATGCGCATCGAGATTATAACGGGAATTTTCCAATTCCTTGCCAAAATTTTTGAGATAAACCTCGGGACGCGGTTTCTGTTCTTTCACAGTTTTCTCCACATTTTCCCATCCGTCCTGTATTGATAAATGCGCGGCCAAATAAGCCATAGAGAATCGACCATATTCCCATTTTCGGTACGAGGTGGTCTGGTCCAACAGCTCAATTTCCACAAAATCCACTAGCAATTCATTGGTCAATGGTTTTTTCAAATCATACTCAATAATCTGGAGTGCTTCCAACTGTAATTTCGCGTGACCATCCAGGTTGTTTATCAGATGTCTTGCAAATGTTTGGGATAGGTCGAACAGCGGTTGTTTACCTTCCAGAATTGCCTTTAACAGCAGTTCCCTTCGCTCTTCGGGGACTTCGTCGTAATGAAGTCCATACGTAAATACAGTCGCGATAAGGGTTTTCAATTGACCGTCGGAAAGCGTAAAGGTATTGTGGGAAAGGGAAAGACCCTTAAATTCATCCATGACCTCCCCGAAAGATTGTCGATCGATAGGCCGACCGAAATCCAGAACTTTATATAGGGTTTCCGACATAGCGTAAATTTAATCAATATGATGAGAAAGATTCTGAAATTCTATCGCTTGATATTCAACATATCATAAATACCGATTTTCCCACTTCGTAAAATTTTAAATAATACCAATTTAGAAGCCAAAAAATAAGGTTACTAATCGTTCCGTAAAAGGTGAATTAACGAAACTATTAAAAAGAACGACAAATGGAACTGGAAACGGATATGTTTTGTATTAAATCCGGTCGTTTAGATAATCGGCCGTTTTATTAAACACTAAATTTTTCCCTCTATTAAATAGTCAGTTTTCACTTTACATTCATAAGACAATAATTGATGTAGATTTACAAAATCTGAACTTTATCACCTAAATTTGTACGCAGCATATAATTAATATTGCATAGAAGATTAATCCCAATAATTTAAAAATGGATTAATAGTGCTCGATATACTATTTGACTTTATCTCAAAATACTTTACTCTTTCGGAAGATGAGAAGAACGCTATTGTTTCTCTGGACGTTTTTCGCTCGTTTAAAAAAGGAACAATTTTATTGAAGGAAGGAGAAAATTCAAAAGATGGTTATTTTGTTTTAAAGGGCTGTCTTCGCACCTATTATATGATTGATGGTGAAGAAAAAACAACAGCTTTTCACACTGAGATGGAAGGTATTACACCTAATTCGCTTACAAACAAAGTTCCTTCTGAATACTATATAGCTTGTGTGGAGGATTCCTTGGTAACGGTCGCAAATCCTGATATGGAAGTTGAGATGTTCGCTAAATTTCCAAAATTTGAGACACTTTGCAGAATATTATCGGAAGAACTATTGGCGAAGCAACAAATCGATTTCGACGAGTTTAAGACATCTTCACCCGAGCAGCGCTATACAAATTTAATGCAAAAACGTCCAGATTTGATTCAACGTGTGCCCCAATATCAGTTGGCGAGCTTTTTAGGCATCAAACCGCAATCGTTGAGTAGATTGAGAGCAAGAATTTTAGAAAAAAAGAAGCACTGAGCCATATTTCTTAACTTAAGTGAACGAGCTAAGGCCTCTTCCCTATTTAATTTGCAGTATCGTTTAATTATTAAGATAGATATGCAAAAAACAATTTTCACTATTGCCCTAGCCTTATTCCTTACAAGCTCAGCAGAACTTCAAGCACAATACGATACCTCTGATAGCAATTATAAAGAATGTTTTGTTGGTAGTACTGCATTTATGTTAATGAATTTTGATTCCAATGAAACGCCAGATTTTTATCAAGTCAACCTTGGCTACCGCTTAACAGGTAAAGACGTTGTTTCATTAGAACTCAAAACTTGGAGGTATTACCAGCCTTTGGGGTTGCAGTACGGTAAAAACTTTAATTCGCCTGAAGAAAATTTTCCAGGATCTATTCGTGAAGTCGGATTTGCCCTTGCCTATCAACATTTTTGGTGGAAAGGATTATATACTGGTGTACATGTAATGAGTGCTTGGCAGTCGTTTCTAAATGAGGATGCCGCTAAATTTGATAACGGATTTCAGATATTCAATACCTACAGATTAGGCTATCATATCAGACTTCTGACAGGTAAATTTTTTATTGAACCCTCCATAGCAATAACGCATCGTCCTTACCATACTGAAATGCCTGAATCTTTTAAACAGCTGGATGATAAACATTCAAAATTCTTTTTTGGAGAACCAGGGCTTCATTTCGGGTTTAATTTTTAAAATGGATACTTGAAAGAGGTGGATATTAAAATCAAATTATCAACGCTATGGATTGTGGTAATGCTCAATCTCATATTTGCAGATATTCTATCGATTATAGTTGAATTGGTGAATAAAAACACCCTTGGTGATATTTTAGGAGAGGTTACATCAACAATGGCTGTTGCAGCCATTTTGACCAATATTCCTATCCTTATGATTTACATCTCTCGGGGATTATCCTATAAAATTAATCGTTCTTTGAATATTACCGCTGCAATCCTAACTTTAATATATGTTATTGGCGGTGGTAGTTTAACTCCGCATTACATTATATGTGGAGCTATAGAAGTAATTGCATTATTATATATAATTAAGATTGCATGGAAATGGGTGGAAACCAAAGTTGAATGATTGTAAGGAACATTTATAATAGAATTCTTTTGTCTTAAGACCTACAACAGTGTTTAAAGATAATTTTGATTCATAATTTAGAGACTGTTTCATAGCCGACACGGAATGAAATAAATTACACTTATATTCTTAAAACAGCCGATTGAATTTTATAATAACTAGATGTATTAACTTCTAAACACCATCATAAGATGATTCATTTAATTGTCGGAAATACAGGCTCAGGGAAAACGACGTATTCGAACGCATTGAAGGGGAAGACCAATGGAATTATCTTTTCAATCGATAAATGGAACCGTACTTTGTTCCTACCCGATAAAAAACCTGCCGATGGTCTGGAATGGTTTCTAGAAAGAATAGAACGGGCGGAAACCTTAATTATGGATTTAGTTATTCAACTGGAAGACGCAAAAACAGATACTATTTTAGACTTGGGACTTTCTAAATTCCAGCATCGAGAAAAATTCAGACAATTTGCTGATTTACATGACTATGAGGTAACAATGCACTTCTTGGATGTCTCAAAGGAGACTCGGTTAAAAAGAGTCATGAAAAGAAATATTGAAAAAGGTAAGACATTCGAATTTGAAGTTTCTAAGGAAAATTTTGATTTTATGGAAGATTGGTTTGAGAGACCTACTGCGGAAGAGATGATGGGAGGTCAATTAATCCAAACAGACAAGCAATAAATGAAAAAGGTATTAATATTCGGAATTTTACTACTCTCAAATTCCATTTTCGGGCAAGAGAAACTTGACCCTGATACATATTATGCGGAATCCAAAACAGTATTTATCGAATCGAAAATTTATGAGAAACAAAGAGAATTACAACTATTTATTCCAGACGAATATGTTTGGGAAAAAGAAAAGGCATTCAAGGTGCTATATCTTTTCGATGCTCAAAACACAAGAATTTTTAATTACATAAGTGGAAATGTTCAACTTCTATCAATGAATACCATAGAACCGGTAATAATAGTTGGAGTTGTAACAGAAGACAGATGGGATGAATTTTTGCCAAGAAACAATCACGAAGAAACATTGGAAAGATACGAACCACCAATGGGACATGCTGACAAATTAATTGAACATATCCAAACAGAAATTGAACCATATCTGAAAAAAAATTATCGAGTGCAAGATTATCGTTTGGCAATCGGTCATTCTTTAGGAGCGACCTTTGTAACCTACGCCTCGATGCGCACAGACAATCTGTTCAATTACAATATACTTTTGAGTCCGAACTATAACTACGACAAAAAACAGTTAGTGGAGAGATTTACAGCGTTTTTAAAAACTGATTTAACTAAAAACAAGGAATTCTACTTTGCAAATGGATATGGAGACAAATATGAAAAAGAATTTGATGAACCTTTACAAGAAGTAATCAAGATTTTAGAAAGTTCCGACAATGAAAAAATAACATGGAACTATAAAAAATTGGACATTGATGATCACGGACTAATTTGGCTCGGAGTTTATCATGGACTATTGAACTGGAGAAAATAAAGACCCGAGCGTAACTATTAACAGCGATAAAAACTCATTCAACTATTATAACCCAAAGAATATACAAATCTTGACAGACAATAATCTTGAAAAACTAGCTGAATAAAAATGAATAAACTAAAAAAAGGAGAGTTCTACGGAACACATTACCAAAAATCAGCTTTTCAAGATCTAATAATTACGGATACAGAATATACACACAGTAAAGTTGATTGGCATTATCACGAAAACCCATACTTTACTTATTTGCTTCAAGGAAAATTATTTGAATCTAACAAAAAAGAATCCTACTATTTAGAACCAGGAAATCTACTATTTCATAACTGGCAAGACTCACATTATAATATAAAACCACCTGAATTCACAAGAGGTTTTCACATTGAATTGGATAAGGATTGGTTTTCCAACTTTGATATTGAGATAACAAATTTTGAAGGAAGCATCAATCTAAAGAGTCCAATAATAAAAAACTTGATGAACCAAATATTTGTTGAGACGAAAATTAGCGACCAGTATTCAAACTTAAGTATAGCGAGTAATTTGATTAATATATTTAGCGTTATAAAAAAATCAAAAAATGGGAATTTAAAAAACCCAAAATGGGTTAACCAACTAAAAGAATTGTTGATTGAAGAAAAAATAAACTATTCTTTAAAAAGTTTAAGTTCAAAACTAGAAATACATCCTGTACATTTATCAAGAGAGTTCAAACGTTATTTTGGAACAAGCCTTGGTAATTATATTCGATTGATTAAACTGAATAAAGCATTTTATCTACTTGCTTCAAAAAAGTTTTCTATGACTGAAATTTGCTACCTGTGTGATTTTTATGATCAAAGCCATTTCATTGCAAATTTTAAGAAAATTTACGATACTACACCAACAAAATTTTTTAAGAATATTCCCTAAAGTTAATATTATACAATTTTGGGAAATTGAATAGTTTCAGCTTTGTAATTCATCAAAATTCAATCAAAAAATGAAAATACAAAGTATTTCACTTCTCTTTTTTGCATTACTTACGATTAGTCTTTTTAGTCAAGATATGGTCGAATTTACAAGTGGCTGGGAAGGAGAAATTGAAAGTTCGAAAGTATTCAGCCTAAAGGTAGAAATAGAAAATCTCGGACTTAAAAAACCTAGATTAAAAATTTCTAACAATAAAAAAATTATTGATTATCCGTTTGATTCAAGAGTCAATTCAATAATAAAAATACCTTTTACAGATAATTATTCTTTCGAAGGTATACTTTCTGAAAATGGGAAAGAGATCAATGGCTTTATTAAGTCAGGAATGCTTCTATATCACATAAAACTTACTCAATCAGAGAACAACACTTTTATTGGAGTTTGGAATTTACTTATGATAGATGAGTTAAAATCACTTAATTTCTATTTAAGTATTGAAAATGGAGAGGGAAATGATTATCAAGCTTATCCAATTTTTGGCGACAACAGATTCACGGGAACTTGGTGCGATAATTTTCAAAAGAAAAATAACTTGATTTCGTTTACTGATTTCAAAACTGGATTGCAGTTTAAAGGAAAATTAACCACAGGTGAAATCCAATTAAGTATTTATTTAGGCAATAACTTAATTACACAAGTAGTATTAAAAAAATCTTCAACTGATTGGGAAATTGGTGGATTCAAGAACGATAATAGATCGTCTGCTCTTAAACTTACCGAAATGGAAAGGCTTATTTCAAAAGATTCATTACCTAACACACATTCCGTTTTAATTTCTAAAAAAGGAAATATTGTTTATGAAAATTATTTTGATGGTTACCATGCAAATATTCCACATGATATGAAATCTGCTTCAAAAAGCATTTCGTCCGCAATAGTTGGAATAGCAAAAGACAAATTGTTGTTTAGTAGTTTAGAGCAATCCATTTTTGATTTTTTGCCAAACGAATATCAAACGCTAAAAGACAGCTTAAAATCGGAAATCGATATTCAAAGTCTTTTAACAATGAGTTCTGGATTAGATGCAGACGATTATACAAGAGAAAGAAAATCTTCAGCATCAGAAAATAGTTACCAACCCACTAGAGATTGGACTAAAACCGTGTTAAAGGCAAAAATGATGAATAAGCCTAATACAAAGGCAAACTATGGTTCTGCAAATCCATATCTTCTTGGAGTTGCAATCGACTCTATTGTACCTGAACCATTAGAGTTATTTATTGACAAAAACCTTTTTCAAAAACTCAACATATCAAATTATATTATTCAAACGGATCCGAAAGGTAAACCATATTTTGGAGGGGGAATGTATCTAACGCCCAAAGGCATGTTGAAATTTGGGGAACTATATCTTAATAAAGGGAAATTAGAATCTAAACGTATGCTGTCTAAAAAATGGGTGAAAAACTCATTTAAAAATTACAGGAATTTAGAAAATGTTCCTGATCAAAACGGTTATGGATATTTATGGTGGCACAATACCTATCAAGTAAACCGAAAGAGTATAGAATCCATTGAAGCCAGAGGAGCTGGTGGGCAGTATATTTTTGTTGTTCCCCGCTTAAAAACAGTTGTTGTAATTACATCTGGTAATTATAGAAATGGAAAAACACAGCAGCCAGAAATAATTTTTGAAAAATACATTTTACCATTTATTGAGAATTAAAAAAGCCAGTTGTCAAAGATGACAATAGCAAATAGAGCATAAAGTACTTTATCTAAAGATTTGGCTCGCAGCTAAACGGAAAATGCATCGCTTAAAACTGCCCTACTTTTCTCAAATTAGCCGTTATCTCTTATTTAAAAACAATAAAATGAAATTGAACGCACTACTACCATTATTATTTTTTTCATTATCCTGTTGTGGTCAAAACGAAAATGTCGAAAAAAATCAAAATTCAGAAATCAAGATAAGCGGTGAAAAGATTGCCAATATCTTATCCTTTTTTCCCGATAATGAACCTGGAGGAACTTTTTTGGTAACACAAAATGGCAAAACTATTGCCTCAGCTGCGTTAGGTAAAAACAACTTAGAATTAGATGAAGACATGAAAATGGAAAATGTTTTCAACATAGCATCTGTTACAAAGCCCTTTACCGCTGTTGCAATATTTAAGCTCATTGAAAAAGGCAAAATTGCATTGACCGACAGGGTTTCAAAGTTTGTACCCGATTTTCCAAAAGAAGGAGAGGGCATCACGATTGGACATTTACTCTCACATAGTTCGGGAATGGAATATAAAAATGATGAAGACCAGCGTGATGCGTTTAAAAAAGCCATTGTTATGAAAAGGGACAATACCTCTATATCTGTTGTGGAGTATTTCACAAAGGAAAAGTTCGATACAAAACCAGGCAATAAACATGATTATAACAATGTAGCTTACCAATTACTAGGATACATCATTGAACAAATAAGTGGTAAACCCTACGAAGAGTACCTAAAAGAGACTTTCTTCGAGCCTCTGAATATGAATAACACTTTGTTGGAGAGTACTTCAAAAGTGATAAAAAAAAATTAAAGATTCGACTCGAGCAAAACCGTATGGACAACTTACCTTTTCAACGCTACTTTATATACTCGACCGTTATTCTTTCACTCTTCAAGGTTTGAGGCAAGAACAAGCAATAATTTAATTATGAGACATAAAATTATAGTCATCTCCCTATCAATTTTTTTAGCATTTTCAAGTTGTAAACCTAAAACAGATGAGAGTAATAAAGGAATAGATACATACCTAACAGAGGTTATTGATATCCTAAAAAAGAATTCCATTCAAAAAGATGAAATAAATTGGGATTCATTATCAATCAAACTTAAAAGCAAGTATCCAAAAATTGATAACGATAGTACAAAGCATTCGGCAGTCAAATGGATAATAAAAGAAAATAAACTCAAGCATCATTCCTTTATGTCCCCTGATGAAGTGACTAAATGGAAAAATCAATCTTCACGTAACATAGAAGAAGACGAAAAACCAACTCTTACGTTTCCTTCGGGTTCGCTACTCGATCAAAAAATAGGCTATATAAAAATTCCAATGTTCAGAAGTGGCGATAGCATCCAGTTAACTAAATATGCTCAAAGAACACAGTTAGACATTAAAGACCTTAAGGATCAAGGAGCCAAAAACTGGATTGTGGATTTAAGAGGTAACAGGGGAGGTAATATGTGGCCTATGATTTCTGGCTTGGGTAATCTTATTGGTGAAGGCAAAATAGGAAGCTTTTATAAGGTGAATGGTGAAGAATCAGGAATTTGGTATTATAAAGCGGGAAAAGCATATGTTAAGCATAAAGACTCCATTACCTATAGCGTAAGCACAATTCCACTAAATAATGATATTACAGTAAATAAAATTGCAATTCTTCAAGATAGGTATACTATGAGTTCGGGAGAAGCAGTACTAGTATCGTTTTTAGGAAAAAGTAAAGTGAAAACATTTGGCGAGAACTCTGGAGGATATTCTACTGGAAATTCAAATTTTGATTTATCTGATGGTGCTATTCTTTTAGTAACAACATCTGTATACGCGGACAGAAATTCTAATTTGTATCCTAACGGGATAATACCAATGGTATATGTGCATAAGGATTCTTCAATTATAGATAAGGCAAGTTCATGGATAACAAATAAAGCTACAAGCGGTAATTAAGAAGAGTGAACATCATTACTTTTTAATGTTAGCAGAATAAAAGAAGGCAATCACGAAATTTGAAAAAAAAAGAAATTATCTCTGAATTAAATGCCATTAAAACTATTGACCAGCAGTACGCTAGAGGACTACCTAATAAATTAATTGAAAAGTTTGGGCCCAAAAAAGCATGGGAAGTTTTTGAAATTAAAAAAGATAGTGTCTATTTAATAAATCAAGCAAAAATCAAAAGACTATTTAAAAAATACGGTTATTTGGGTTACAAAAAAATAGGAAAGGAAGCATCAAATGATTTCTGGATATCCATTCAGCATGCGGATAATGACGTTGAGTTTCAGCAAGAAATGCTTATTGCGCTAAAAAAAGAAAAATCTAAAAATAATGCGGGTAAAGTTGAATATGCAATGCTTGAAGACAGAGTAAACGTGAATCCGAATAAAAAGCAGAGATTTGGTACTCAAGTAACATATAATGAATTTGGACAAGCAATTCCTAAAAACGGATTAGTCGATTCAATTAATATTGAGCAATTAAGAAAAAAATACGATTTACCTACTTTTCGTGAATATTATAACAGAATGACATTAAACCATTTCGAAATGAATAAAGCATTCATGTTGGAAAGAGGAATTACTAAACCAACACTTTACAAGTAAATCTATAAAAGGACTCGTATTGACTAGCTTTTTGGGATATACCTCCTACGCTTTTAAGTTTGATAATGGAAAATATCCTTATTTATAAAAAACGGGTTTATCAATCTGTCAGAAAAATTATACTTAGTACTGATTAACTAAAATGAAAACCGATTGATGTAATTAACATATCAAAATGAACAAACTATTATTTACCGTGTTATTAGTTCTTCCACTACTGTCTTTTGCTCAAGACTGTGACTGTCAATCAGACTTTCAATGGATGAAAAAAACGTTTGAAGAAAACGATGCTGGCTTTCGTTATGTATTAACACAAAAAGGGGATGAATTTTATCAACAACATAATGAAGCTTTCTTAAAAAAGGTAAAAGAAACAACAACTAAAATAGAATGCTATCAAGTGATGCGTGATTGGAAGACGTTCTTTAGAAAAGGACATTTTGAAATTCGCCCATTGAACCTAGAAAATTCACAAGCTAACACCAGCCATGACAACTGGGAAACACTAAATATAAGTCTTGAAAAATTCAAGGAACAACTTATAAACAAGAAAAACACTGATTACGAGGGCATTTGGAAATCTGGACCCTATACTATTGGTATTAAAAAAATCAAGGATGAATATAAAGGCTTTATTATTGAAGCTGACGGGAGACAGTGGAAAATAGAAGAAGTAAAGCTAATTATAAATGCCGACAATTCTACTACATATTATATGGGAGATTATTCCTCTGAAAATTTTAAGAAAGCCGAAATGTTGGGAGATAAATACCTGCAATTAGGATACATAACCCTTGAAAGGGTTTTTCCTAAATCTAAGAGTAATGCTACAATAGAAAGATACTACAAAGCAATTTCTGCAGAAACCCCGTACTTAGAAAAAATCAATGACAATACCCTGCTTTTAAGAATACCATCATTCGACAGTTCACAAAAAAAAGATATAGACAGTGTTTTATTGGCCAATCAAAACTTAATTACTAACACCAAAAACTTGATTATAGATTTAAGAGATAATGGAGGTGGTAGTGACAAAAGTTTTGAAAAAATTCTTCCAATTTTGTATACCAACCCAATTGAAACTGTTGGAGTCGAGTTGTTTTCTACCCCAAGTAACAATCAACGTGTTACAAATTTCATTTCTCATCCTCAAGCATCCAAGGAGCTTAAGGATTGGGCAAGAAAAGCATATGAAAAACTATCTAATAACCTAGGGAATTATGTGAATTTGGATTCTACAAGAGTATCAATCACTAAATTTGACACCATACAACAATTTCCAAAAAAAATTGGAATTATTACAAATGGACAAAATGCAAGCACAACAGAACAATTTCTGCTCGCTGCTAGGCAAAGCACAAAAGTAAAACTGTTCGGTCAAACAACCTTTGGAGCATTAGACATTTCATACACCTATCCTGCCGAATCACCTTGTGGAGATTTTGAATTATGGTATTGTTTGTCTAAAAGCTTAAGAATTCCTGAAATGACAATTGACGGTAAAGGAGTCCATCCTGATTATTATATATATAATAATATTCCAAAATATAAATGGATTGACTTTGTAGTTCAAAATTTGAATTAATATCAATCAGTATAAACTTATTCCTTAATGAAAAGCAGAAAAACCGAAACAAATGGCTTTGGCGTATTTGCAAAGTCGCTTAATTTGAAAATTCGGCTCGTGTTTAATCCAAAAAGTAAGCGACTTCGACTGCTTTACTTTTCTTTTGCTGAACCGTTGGCAACAACATGAACGTAACACCAATACATATTGATAGTATTATACAAAACACTAAATAAATATCAAATGAAACATCTAATATCTATTTGCTTTACGATAGCGTTATTGTTCCCTGAATTAGGGATGGCTTGTAGCATGTACAAGCTAACCAAAAACGGAAAAACAATCGTTGGGAATAATGAAGATTATTTCAGTCCTAACAGTCAATTTTGGTTCGAAGCTGGAACTAAAGATACATTTGGAGTAATGTATATGGGACTATTAAACAACTTTGCACAAGGTGCGATTAATGAATCAGGCTTGGTCTTTGATGGATTTTGGGAACCTTATTTAAAAGTAGAAAATACAAAAGGAAAATAGGAAATTCCAATAAGTGATGCCTTGAAAAATGTTATGCAGACAATGACCAATGTTGAAGATGTTCAATTATATCTACGAACTATCAACCTAAATTCATTAGCCGATGGGCAACTTGTATTTGTAGATAAATCGGGTACCTATTTGATTGTAGAGGGCGATGAAATGTTTATTGGAGATGAAACCGAAAAAACATTTTCAAATTTCTATTATTCACAAATAGAATCTTTAGATAATGTAAAGTTAGACTACTTTCAAAAAGGGCAAAATTTTATAAATGCGACCGAGACGAAACATACTTTTGAATATTGTTCAAATGCAATGCAGAATTTTGCTCAATCTAGAATTGCACCAACACAATACACTACTATTTATGATTTAAATACATTAAAAATAAGAATTCATTTATTTCAAGACTATTCTCATTTTATTGAATTAGACTTAAAGAAAGAACTACAAAAAGGTAACCACCGTACAATGATTGCCGACCTTTTTCCTAAGGAATCTATGGGTGTTAAACATTTCGAAAAATATAATAATCCAAATAATCCAACCTTATTTCTAGAAGAATATCTTGGTAACACTGAAATTACCGAACAAGAATTTTTGGATAATGGGTTTGATCATATTATTAGTGACTTAGGTTATGAATGGTTAAACGATATCAAAAATCCTAAGGGCGCAATTAAAGTTTTTCAATATGGCGTAAAATTAATGCCTAACAGCGCAAATTTATACGACAGTCTAGGAGAAGCCTATTTTGAAAATAGTGATTGGAATGAAGCGATTAAGAATTATGCAAGTTCTTTGGTATTCAATCCAAATAATGAAAACGCCATTAAAATGATATCTAACACTAATAAGCTAAAAAAACAAACTAGTAGTAATAAACATTAAAATATGGTTGAAAAAACCAAGCGCTACGGCTGTTGGCACGTATCCTTGATTATTGCTCAAAATATTGTCATAATTGATTTTGAAGAGAAAACTCATTGCAATGCATAGTTTGAACCATGACATAGCAATAAATCCAAATGTTAAAGATAGCTTTCATTCCAATGAATCCTATTTTGGAAAAATCGATTTCATCTTCAGTCCAGACAAGCATATCATTAGGATTCAAATTATCTGGACAAAACCTCAACAACATAATTTTCAAAAAACAATTTCAATGAAAAGTATAATTATAAGCTTTACCATATTGTTCACTTTGAGCTGCTACTCACAAAGAAATGCAATCAATCAAAATAAAACCAAAGAAGATTTACAAGAAATTTTGAGTGACATTTCTTACAATTATATTTATCTAAAAGATAAAAATATAGATTTGAATTGTCTAGAGGAATATTATACAAATGAAATAAAGAACATAAAAACAGAAGAAGAAACCGTCTTGTTTTTTGAGTACTTGCTTGACGAGTTTTATGACAATCACCTTACCTTAAATACAAACAGGAACTCTTCCTATCGCCTTTTTGCACCAATCTACGCGGCTATTCAAAATGGAAAGCCCTTCATTAATAATGTATGGCAATCTCAAATTGAAAATTTACAACATAATTTACTTGGAGCTGAAATTTTAAGATTTAATGGAATCGATTTTGAACAAGTAATCAAAGATTTTCCAACTCATTGTCATGATAAAAATAATCCAGAAATTAAAGAATGGATTGCTAACAAAGTTTTAGCGGGTCGTTACAATGAATCTCGGATACTGACTTTAAAGTTATCAAACAACAAGGAAGTTGAATTTGATTTGGATAAAATCAAGATAATCAAAGACTCAAATTTGCTTTCTGCTCAAACGATAAATGACATCGGAATAATAAGGATAAATAACTCGCTGGGAATTGATGATTTAGTTAATGAATTTGATATGGCCCTAAATGATTTAATGGAAAGTAAAGGGCTTATTATCGATTTAAGAAATACAATATTTGGGGGAGACACTTATGAAGCACGTGGGATTATGAGCCGATTCATTAATGAACCTAAACCATACCAAAAGCATTCTTACGTGGCAACATCAGATAACAACCCTGACATAGAAAGGAGCTGGATAGAATATGTAACTCCGCGTTCTGAACAATATAAAAAACCTGTTGCAGTGCTTGTTGGTCGTTGGACAGGAAGTATGGGAGAAGGACTTGCTATTGGCTTTGAAGGAATGGGGAGAGCTGAAATCGTAGGTTCTGAAATGAGAAGACTAGCGGGAGAAGTTTATGATTTTGATTTTAAGCATCAAAAATATGGGTACAAGCTCTCAACAGCTAAATTATATCATGTAAATGGAACGCTACGGGAGAAATACATCCCCACAAACTATGTGAAACAGACAACCATAG
>ENA-ORXM01003652-ORXM01003652.1-marine-metagenome-genome-assembly--contig:-NODE-3652-length-14902-cov-4.247150_pt1 | contig 14902 bp, 11 predicted proteins | sample MGYA00237867_ERZ511480 | MGnify/ENA primary metagenome ERZ511480 (study PRJEB26309, sample SAMN06266103) | marine metagenome | isolation source: Algal blade | place: United Kingdom:Sidmouth, United...
GGCCGGCCTGGCTGAACGGGCGGAGCGCTGGGCGATACCGTGGCCGTGCGTGCACGAGTTCATCGCCGTCTGCACGGGGCCGACGTTCGGCGACGCGCGCACGTCGCTCGCGGAGGCGCTACGCGCCGTCGGAAGCTGGCTGGCGCATCCGGGCTGCATGACCTTGGGCGAGAGTGGTGGACACTTCTCGACGCTGGCCGCGTTGTGCGAACGCGCCGAGCTTCGCGGTGGCGCCGTACACGACGCGCGCATCGCCGCCATCTGCATCGATCACGGCGTCGACGAGTTCTGGAGCTGCGATCGCGACTTCTCGCGCTTCCCGGACCTCCCGCTCAGAAACCCGCTGATTCGGTCGCTGCACGAGCCGCCACCGGCGTACTCGCCGACCCGGGATCGGCTCCGGTCCGACACCGCCGCTCGCCCGAGCTCGCGCCGGTAGGCGCCGGGCGACGCTCCGGACACTCGCGACTCGCGAGGCCGCAGAACGTCGCGATCATCGGGTCCACCGCCCTGCTCGGTTGCGATCGAGGTGGAGAACGGCTCCGTGAATATCCGGGGTGGTGTACTTGACAAGATGGCGTACTTGACTACCCGACTCACGATCTTCTGTTGCATGATCTCCCACGCACGACGCGCCCCTTCGAACACGGCTCCATGCAGCTCACTACCTGCGGGCGAATCATCACTCTATACCTTGAACGGCTGGTAATCTCGCCTGCGCTCGCACGTCGCTGTGCCGTGCGACCATGTCGTCGTCGTATTCGCCGCACCACTCAAGTTCATCGCGCAAGGAGGTCGCTCCGTCCATGTCGAAAGGACTATCTGTACCTGTATATCGTCTCGCCGTACTCCTTCCCTGCCTGCTCGCGCTTCCGGCTCTGGCGCAGGAACGGTCCATCAGCGATCGTATCGAGAAAAGATCGTTTCCGTCGGTATTCCAAGCCTGGAACGGCGCCGAGAACCTGCCGAACGAGAGTCGGGACGTAACCATCGCCCGGCACGATGTCTACTTCCATAGCGTCGGGGAGTTCGGTCTGACCTGGGACGGATACAGCAAGGGCACCGCCCGCAAATTCACCGAGAGCAGCATACAGCGCGCCCGTGCCTACCGGCGCAAGCTCCTCGGTCTCAACCCCGATATCGTCCTGCTGGGCGAGCTGCGCTACCGAGGCGCCAAGCCGAACTACCTGCCTGGTGGAAAGAGTCACGAATGGTGGATGAAGGACAGCTCGGGCAATCCTGTGCCCAGTTGGGCGGATGGCCCGGAGGACAGGACGCTGACATGGCAGAACGCCGACTCCTGGCGTCTGGATCTGTCGGACTGGGGCTTCCAGAAATCCGTCGCCGACAAGGCAGCCGCGATGGTGAACAGCGGCGTGGTGGACGGCGTGGTGCTCGACTGGTGGGACGAGAGGGACTTTCCCGATGCCAGGCGGTCACTGATCCAGAAGATCCGTTCGGCGATCGGTGACGAGGCGCTGATCGTCGTGAACACGAACCATCGACGCATACCGTTGGCGGCTCCCTACGTCAACGGCGCCTACATGGAGACGGGTTGGGATCACAGCCCCAAGGCATGGAACACTCACTTCGAGGTCATGCAGTGGGCGGACAACAATCTCCGCGAGCCGTCGATGGTCTTGTACGAGTCCTGGTACAAGTACTCGCGCTCCGATTTCTCGATCATGCGCGCCAACGCGACGCTCGTGACGGTCGCGGCCGGTGGCTACGCGCTGTTCACCGAGCCCAACACCGTCATCGGCCCCGATCACAAGCACGACTGGTACGATTTCTGGAATGCCGATCTCGGCTTCCCGAGAGACCAGGGGAACCGGCGCTCGGACGGTGCTCACGAGCGCTGGTTCAGCAAGGGCATGGCGCTCTACAATCCGCCGGACAACACCGAGGTGACCGTCGAGTTCGATCGGCCGATGCGAAGTGCCGCTACTGGCCGCTACGCACGCACGCACAAGGTGAAGGCGTTCGATGGGGACTTCTTCCTGACCTCGTCCGATCCCGACCCCGATCCCAGACCCGCTCCTGCTCCCGATCCCGAACAGGCGTCGATCGATGCCTTCTACGTGCCGGAGAACGTCGAGCCCGGTGATGCTCTCACCGTCCGCGTTCCGATCGATGTCACGGGCGAGTCGGATCTGCTGCTGTCGCTACAGGACACCAGCAATCCCCAGTCCTGGGCTACGTACGGCTTCGCCCGTACTCGGGTCTCGGCGGACGGGCAAGTCGATGTCCAGCTCTCGGTCAGCCCCGGCGCGCCGCGTGGAACCCGGTACGCGGTGACCGCTTACCTCGTCCCCAAGGGCCGTAACTGGAGTGATCGGCTGACGCATCGGACCGTTCGCGGAATCAGCGTTCGCTAGAGCGCGGCCGGGAACGGCGGGGGCGCTCGGCTAGGGCGTCCACCGACAGCACTGAGCCGACAGGCCCGCTCTCTTCGGAGGCGGGCCTTTTTCTTGTCCGGCGGACCCGGTTCGCGTTACGCGCGACCGGCGATGCATCGTCGGGGGTCGACCCGTGCCGGCACGCTATCGCGACGCAGCACCCGACCTCGAACCACCCGGCTCGGCACGGCTACGGATCATGTCGGGCGGCTCGTTGAACGGCACGCTCCAGACGTTCGAACATCCCTGGCAGCGCGAGCGAGTCGACGTTGCCGAGCCCGAGCACGAGTCGGCTCGAGCGTGTCGGCTCCGCCGTCGTCGGGGCAGAGGCGTTCCGTTCGGTCGCGACGCGATCGGGTGTGACGAACCGCTCGAGCGGTACCGCACCGAGCCGCTCGTCGGCGAGCGCGGCCTCGAGGGCGGCGAGCGGCGGCTCCTGATCGAGCGAGATCACCGCCGAGAGCGCACCACCACCGACGAGACGCCAGCGCCCGGAGCGGGCTACGCACCCTAGCAACACGCGCCGCCGCCGCGCGTAGACTTGGCGCGCGCGCTGCAAGTGACGCGAGAGGACACCAGTGTCGAGCAACTCGGCAACGACGCCCTGTGCGAGCGTGCCGTGCCCGCCGCCGAGCGCGCGCAGCGCGTGTCCAGCCCGCTCGGACAGACCGTCCGGCACCACCAGCCAAGCGACGCGCGCGGCCGGGAAGATGAGCTTCGAGAACGTGCCGGCATGCAGCACGCATGCACCCCGCGCCGCCGCGCTCGCCGCGAGCGCCGGGCGCGGCTGGGCGTCGTCGCGGAACTCGCTGTCGTAGTCATCCTCGAACAGCACCGTGCCGTGTCGGGCGGACAGCGCGAGGAACGCTTCGCGACGCTCGGCGGACAACGGCATGCCGAGCGGATACTGGTAGCACGGTGTCAGGTAGGCGAGCCGCGGAGGTGGCGCATCGGGCGGCACGGCGCCGTCGACGTCGACCGCGCAGGCATGCAGACGGAGCCCCTGCGCCCGAAAGGCATCGATCGCCCCACGGTAGCCGGGCGTCTCGACCCAGGCCACGTCGTCCGGATCGGCGAACAGCGCGGCCGCGAGGAGAAGGCTTTGCCGGGTACCGCTGGTGACGACGATCCGAGCCGGATCGACGACGACCGAACGGTAGACGGCGAGATAGCGCGCGATCGCCTCGCGCAGCCGCCGCGACGCGCGATCGCGGTAGCCGAGCTCGTCCGCCGGCAGTCGTGCCACCCGCGCCATCGCCCGCTGCCAGTGGCGTGCCGGGAACAGTGACGGATCGGGCTCGCCCGGGGCGAACGCCCGGTGTCGCTCGGAGAAGGCGGCGAAGCCCAGCGCCCGCGACGAGAGTGCCCGAGAGGAGCGAGAAGCGGCGGGCGGCAGTTCGGCGCCGAGGCTGCCGATCGCCCCGACAGCGTCCTCCACCGTCGCCTCCGATCTCACGCCCACGACCGTTCCTGCTCCGTCCGCCGCGGCGCCCCCGGGAGCGCGATCCGACACGACGGCCGAGTGCGTGACCATCGTGCCTCGTCGCCCACCACCCCGAACGAGCCCTTCGTCGCCGAGCTGAGCATAGGCGGCGACTACCGTGTTCCGGGCAAGCCCGAGACGCGTCGCGAGCGCCCGACTCGGCGGCAGCGCCGCACCGCGCGGCAGCTCGCCGCGCACGATCGCCTCGTACAGCGCGAGATAGAGCTGGCGTCCGAGCGACAGCGGCGAGCGGCGATCCGGCGCGAGCGATCGAAGCCACTCTGGTTCCGGCACCGATTCTGGACTCCCCCGCTCCAGCTCACGATCGGAATCAACTGCTTTGGATCCTTCACGAGCCATGAATCGGACCTTACCCGAGAACCGACATGTCGGCAGACTTCGCTGACCGAACCGTCCTCTCGGCCTTCCGCACCGACGGCGACAGGCTCGGAGCCCTTAGCCCTCCGGCACATGAAGACCAGGCACTCCGACATCGGCGCGAACGACGATGGAGCAACGACAAGTGACGACGACCCCGCCCCCCAACGGCACGCGACACCGCGTGCGTCAGGCCGCCAAGCGCGCCCGCTACGACCGCGACACGCTCGACGCGATCCTCGACGCCTCGCCGGTCGGTCATGTCGCCTTCGTGCACGAGGGCTGGCCGCAGTCGATCCCGACGGCGATCGCGCGCGTCGATGACGGGCTTTGGCTGCACGGTAGCCGCTCGAGTCGACTCTATCGGGTGCTCGCCGCCGGCGAGCCGGTGGCGGTGTCGGTCTGCCTCGTCGACGCGCTGGTCAAGGCACGCTCGGCCTTCCACTGTTCGATGAACTACCGCAGCGCCGTCGTGTTCGGGCGCGGCGAGCCGGTGAAGGGCGCCGCCAAGCGCGAGGTGCTCGATCGCTTCACCGAACGGTTGATTCCGGGCTCCATGGGCGACTACCGCGACCATCTCGCCAAGGAGCTGAAGGCGACCGAGCTGATCCGACTGCCGCTCGATCAAGCCTCGTGCAAGATCCGCACGGGCGACCCGATCGACGACGACGAGGATCTCGACCTGCCGCACTGGGCCGGCATCCTGCCGCTGGCGATCGTCGCCGGAACACCGCGGCCGGCGGACAATCTGCCCACGGGCACGACGCTGCCCGCCGCGATGCGCGAGCGCTTCGGCGGCACGCGGAGGAAGCCCTGATGCTCACACCCGCGATGATCACGCTGATCGAGAACCACACCGCCGGCATGGTCGCGACCGTCAACGCCGACGGCACGCCAGCGGTCTCGCCGAAGGCGACCTTCGTCGTGCTCGATCCCACGACCCTCGCCTTCGGGCACCTGCGCTCTCCGGGCACGCTCGCGAACCTCGGACGAACGCCCGCGCTCGAGATCGTCTTTCTCGATGTGCTCGCCCGTCGCGCGGTGCGGGTCACCGGCGAAGGACACGTGGTGTCCAGGGCCGAGGCGGACGAGTCCTTGCTCGCCGCCTTCGAGGCGACGTGGGCCGAGTACCTGCCGCACATGCGCGCCTTCGTGCGCGTGGCGATCGCGCGGGCCAGCCCGATCGACTCGCCGGCCTACGACCTCGGGCACACGGAAACTGAGCTCCGGGCGGCGAACCTCGCGCGTCTGTCGGCGCTGGAATAGCAAGGACTCGGCGCGGATCGTAGGGCGCCGATTGCCGCTCGTCGAGCGCCGATCACCGACGGCGGCCCTTCGCCCCGCGACCGACGACGATACATCGTTCCGATTCCGCCCCCGCGAAGCGCTTCCGACAGGCCTCGACGAAGCGTCGAACCAATCGACGTGGTCGGGTCTTGTCGTACGCCACCGCGAGCCTGAGCGGCGGCAGGGGATCGGCGATCGGCAACTCCACGACCGTCGCTCCACCATAGCTGGTGGACGTCGACGGCCGCATGTTCAGAACGGCGCACCCGTGGCCCGCGCCGACGAGGCTTCGGACCATCTCCGTCGAGTTCGCATAGGCGGCGATCGAGGCGCCGCGGGCATGAGCGTCGAGGAGATCTCGCGACGGGTCGGCTCAGGACCACCAGCGGCTCCTTCGCGAGCTCTGCCATGGTCACGGAGGACCGGCCAGCCAGCCGGTGGGACATCGAATCCGACTTACTTGTCGTGATCATCCTGTTTTTCACGTGAACGTCACTATGCCAGACTGGGCCCGCCCCCTCAGGCCGAGGATCTCGACATGGCCGACGCACCGTCGGATGTACCGTTGAAAGGCTGGAATCACGTTCCGGCGGTTCCCCTCGAGGTCTCGCCGTTCTTCACCTGGCCCTTGCGTCCCGTGAACATGCTGGCATGGCTCTGGAGATCCTGGTTCCTGATCACCGAAAGGCTGATCGTGGTCGGGATCGCCTTCGCCTCGTTCCACTGGTTCCAGCCCCCGCTGGAGGAAAGCAGGACGCTGGCCTTCGGCTGGATCGCCGAGATGTACGTGCGCAACCTGATACTGATGTCCGTCGTCGCGGGTGGGCTGCATCTGTACTTCTACACCTTCACGAAACAGGGCCAGCGGCTGAAGTACGACCCGCGCCCGCTGAAGACGAGCGGCAGGCAGTTCGTCCTGGGCGGACAAGTGAAGGACAACATCTTCTGGACGCTGGCGAGCGGCGTGACCGTCTGGACCGCCTACGAGGTGCTGATGTTCTGGGCGCTGGCCAACGGCCACGCCCCGATGCTCACCTGGACCGCGCACCCGATCTGGTTCGTCGCTCTGTTCGTGCTGATTCCCGTGTGGGAGAGCTTCTACTTCTACTGGATCCATCGCCTGTTGCACGTGCCGTTCCTCTACAAGCACGTGCACGTCCTGCATCACCGCAATGTCAACGTCGGCCCCTGGTCCGGCTTGTCCATGCACCCGGTGGAGCACGTGATCTTCCTCGGCTCGGTGCTGATCCACTGGGTCGTCGCGGCTCATCCGGTACACATCCTGTTCCACCTTCAGTACTACGCGCTGACGGCGGCCACGACTCACACCGGCTTCGAGGGCTTGGTGGTCAGGGACAGGAACCGTTTGCGACTCGGCACCTTCCACCACCAGATGCACCATCGCTACTTCGAGTGCAACTACGGGTCACTGGAGCTGCCCTGGGACAAGCTGTTCGGCTCGTTCCACGACGGAACCGAGGCTTCGAACGAAAGGATCAAGGATCGACGCAAGCGGATGATCGGAGCCTGAGCGGTAGCAGGACCGACCCTCGGAGCGCCGTCGAATGCCGCGGAGAGCGTCCGCTCGCCCTCGTTCGGGTCGTACGTGGGAAGAAGATCGCCGCCGCGCAGGCGGTGATCGACACGATCGGCGCGATCTCACCCCGGGCGCGCCTTTCGTCCCTCGGCCGCCACAGAGCGTCGCGGTGCTCCGCACTTCGTTCGCAGGCCGAGATCGACACCGAACCATTGCCTGCCGCGCTGGACGGCGTAGGCCCCGTCATGTCAGTCCGGAGTAGAGGTGCCCCGACGCTGAACGGCGCGGGCGCGCCAGTTGCGTAGGCCCGGCAGCACGATCAGGATCGCCGCGATGACGAGCAGGATCAGAGTCATCGGCCGCTCCCAGACGAAGCTGACTCCGTCGTAGAGCTGCATGGAACGGGCAAAGTTGTCTTCGAGCATCCCGCCGAGGATGAAACCGATCAAGAGCGGCGGCAGGGGGAAATCAGCGAACTTCAGGATCGTGGCGATGATTCCGAAGATCACCAGAAGCAACAACTCGGTCGAGTTGTTCTGACCGATGTAGGCACCCATCAGCGTGAAGAAGAGGATGAAGGGGATCAGGAAGTTGCGTGGAACCGCGAGGATCTTGGCGATATAGGGAATCAGCGGCAAGTTCAGGAGCAGCAGGACGAGATTGCCCAGATACATCGAGATGATGACCGACCAGAAGATCTCGGGTGAGTCCACCATCAGGCGCGGGCCCGGTGTCACGTTCAGCGCCAGCAACGCGCCGAGCAGGATCGCGGTCGTGCCCGAACCGGGAATGCCCAGCGTCAGCAGCGGCACGAACGAACCGGTGGAGGCGGCGTTGTTGGCGCTCTCGGGCGCGGCCAGTCCTTTGACAGAGCCCTTGCCGAACAGCTTTTGCTCCTCGGCGGACGCGATGTTGCGCTCGACCGCGTAACCCAGGAACGAGGCGATGGTTGCCCCGGCGCCGGGCAGCACGCCGATGAAGAAGCCCTGCACCGACTGGCGACCGATAACGGGGGTGATCTGGCGCCCCTCCTCGCGGGTGATGCGAAGGTCGGTGATCTTGCTGTTGTCGCCCGATCGTTTCGAACGGGCGGGATCGAGCACCAGATACAGCGCCTCGGGCAGCGCGAACATGGCCATCGCCAAGGTGATGAAGCCGATGCCCGACTGCAGCTCCATCATGCCGCCGGTGAAGCGCGGGGCGTTGAAGAGCGCCGAGGTGCCCACGGTGGCCAGCATCAGACCCACGATGGTCATCAGCATGGCCTTGGCGACGTTGCCGGTACCCGCGAAGGCCGCGATAGCCGACAGGCCCACGACCATCAGGGCGAAATACTCGGCCGAATGGAACAGCAACGCGACGGAGGCCAGCATCGGCGCGAAGATCATCAGGAGCACGGCGCCGATCGTGCCGCCCGCGAAACTGGAAATAGCGGCGACGGTCAGCGCCTTGCCCGCCTTGCCGTCGCGCGCCATCGGGTAGCCGTCGAAACTGGAGGCCACGGTCGAAGCCACGCCCGGCGCGTTGATGAGAATGGACGAGGTCGAGCCGCCGAAGATCGCCCCGTAGTAGACGCCCGCTAGGAGGATAAGAGCCGCGGACGGATCACCGATAGTGATGGCTACGGGGATCATGATGGCGATGATCGACATCGGGCCGAGACCGGGCAGCATGCCGATGAACGTGCCGATCAGACACCCACCGATCACCATGGCGATGTTCGAGATCGAAAACGCCGTCGACAGGCCGATCAAGAGTCCTTCGATCATGGCCTACGCTCCGAGCGCCGCGGGAAGAGGACGCAGGAAGATGCCGAGCACCTCCTGCACGAGATACCAGATGCCGACGCTCGCGATCCCCGATGCCAGGACCATGGCGATCCAGCGCCGTTCTCCGAGGATCAGGCTACCCAGCATGAGAAAGAGGAAGGTGGAGATGAGAAAGCCCAGCGGCAGCAACGTCAGCGCATAGGCCGTCATCAGCGCAAGCAGGCCGAGCGCCTGTCCGTAGTTGTAACCGGACCAGCGCGACAGATCGATATCGGGCTCGTCCTTTGGCTTGTGCGGCGAAATCAGCACGACGATGGCGAAGAAGCTTCCCCCGATCGCCAGGAGCTTGGGGAACGACGACGGCCAGACCGGGTTTCGCGCCATGAAGGGCGGAATCTGGGCATCCATGACGAACCACGCCGAATACCCGTAGAGCAGACACACCAGAAGGATGAAGAAGGCGATCGCGCGGTCTAAGGTCATGGACGATGGTCTCTCGGACGCTCGCGCGGAGCGTTGAGCACGAAGATCCGTGCCACCTGTGACGCGCCGGACAACCCTGCGAGGCTGCATCCGAGTGCCGGACGGGGCTCCGATCTCGACCGAGCGGATGCGTCGATGAGCGGGTTCATCGAGATCGAGGCGGCAGATGATCGAGCGCGCCCGCGAGGCGCGAGCGCGAGGGTGCTCGGACCGCTGTCGCCGGTGGCGGGGGTTGTCGAGCGGCTACGGGCCTCGGTGGATGAAGTCCGGGCCCCTAGAGGAAGCCCATGCTCTTCATCAGCTGCTCCATCTCGGCCTCCTGGCTCTCCAGATAGGCCGAGAAGTCGTCGCCGGCATTGTATATGTCGATCCACCCGTTGCGATCGCGCACGTCGGCCCACGCATCGGTCGAGGTCATCTCCTCGAGCAGCTCGGCATACTCCGCGCGCTTGTCTTCGGGCAGACCCGGGGCGGCGAAGAAACCGCGCCAGTTGACGAACTCCATGTCGACGCCGAGCTCCTTGAAGGTCGGCGCGTCGGGGGCCGCGTCGACCCGTTCGGGCGCCGTCACGCCGAGGATGCGCACCTCGTCGGCGTCGGCCAGCGCGATCGCTTCAGACAGGCCGGTGGACAGAGCCGCGATCTCGCCGGACAAAAGCCCGGCCATCGCCTTGCCGCCGGCGTCATAGGCCACGTAGCGCATGTCCAGCGGATCACTGCCGGCTTCCTGCATGATGGCGGCGGGTACGAGATGATCCATGCTACCGGGGGCCGAACCGCCGCCGATCGCGACGCCGCGCGGGTCTTCCGCGAAGGCGGCGTAGAGCTGCTCCCAGCTCTCGTACGGGCTGTCCTTGCCAACCACGACGGCGGCATAGTCGCCGATCACGCCGGCCACGGGGGTCACGTCGCGATAGCCCATGTCGACCGTCTTGTTCAACGCGCGCACGATGATCGGGGTCGAGTGCACCATCAGCGTGCCCTCGTTGCTCTGCGCGTTCTCGACGATGTAGTTCAGCGCCTTGCCGCCACCGCCGCCCGACATGTTCTCGAACGTCACCGTCTCGACCAAGCCGGAATTCTTGAGCGCCTCACCGACCCCACGTGCGGTGCCATCCCAGCCGCCCCCAGCCCCCCCGGGGATGAGGAAATGGACGCTGTCCATCGCTCGGTCCCCATCCTGCGCGATGGCGACGCTCGCGCCCGTGGATACGATCGCCGCTAGGGCGAGTGCTGAAACGCGGACAAGCTTCATCTGGTTGGCTCCCTGTTTCAGAGGAATCATTGCGCGTTTCGTATCAAACCGCAACGGCCGGCCGTTCCCTCACGCCAAGCGACGGTGCGCCGCTTCTGCACAAGCTGCGACCGCACACGCTCGAGCTTGGGAAGGACCAAGGACCTTCCGTCCCTGACTCGAGTTTCCGTCGCGGCGGTGTAGCGAGCGTCAAGCTCGGATCGAGAGCGATTCGAGCTCATGCCGCGAGGCAGATGCGTCGGTGCGCGGGGGAACGAGGGACCGGGAGTTCGGCTCGGCCGATGGGGGACGCGCGATGTGCGCGATACCTGCTCCCGGCAACACGGGAAGCGACACATCGAGCAGGTCTGCGTACCGTTTCCCGCCGTCGCGCCCGTCGATCACCGACACCGACTCGAGGCCGCGACGCATCGCGAGGGAATTCGAGCCAACGTCCGCGGACACGCTCGTCCACGACTGAGTCGGCGTCGCCCAAGGCCGCCGTTCGGATGGCGACCGAGGAGAGCAGCTTGATCGAGCGTGATGGCGTAGCCGCGAGCACCTGGATCGCCGGGCGCTTGATCATGGTCAACCAATATCACCAAATTCGGCTCGATGGATTTCCATTTATTCACGTTTTTCAATTACTTAGTACGATATCTGTTCACAAATAAGATAGCTCTTGTGTCGGCACTTCGCAGCGTTTAGGATAATTTCGACCAATACTGATGGACCGACAAATATCAGCAACCAATATATATTGGTCTAACCAATCGTGCGTCATGTGACGCGACACGAGAGGCGGAGCAGAACACCCCGGCGGTCACCACGACAGGCGCCCGTGACGAGACAGGGCATCGAGCCGCAAGCGACCGCGCCTTCCACACCCGAAACTCGCCTCTGAACGACAACGCAGGAGAACGTTCGTGATGATCCGAAGAACCCTTGCCATGGCATTCGCCGCCGCGCTACCGCTCACGGCACTCGTCGGCGGCGCGGCGCAGGCGCAGGAGCTGCGCGATATCACCTTCGTGCAGCCGAGCCCCTCGGCGATCAACTCCTTCCCGGTGTTCGTCGCCATCGGCGAGGGGTACTTCGAGGAAGAAGGTCTCGACGTGAGCGTGGAGGCGATCAACGGCTCCGGCGCGGTGCTGCAGGCGCTATCCGCTGGGCAGGCGCATTTCGGTCGCCCAGGACCCGGCCCGGTCTTGGCCGCCCGCTCGCGCGGGGTCGACGCGGTCTTCATCTACAACGTCGCGGCGCGCAGCAACTTCGGCATCGTGGTGCCCGAGGACTCGGACGTGCAGAGCGTGGCGGACCTGCGCGGCAAGGTGATCGGCACCGGTACCGCCGATGGCTCGGAGGTGGGCTTCGCCCGCAACGTCATGTCCGGCTCCGACATGAAGGCCGACGAGGACTTTACCTTCCTGACCGTCGGCGACGGAGGTCCGGCCACCGTCGCCTTCAACAGTGGCGAGATGGACGCCTACGCGGCCTCGACCGCCGACGCGGCCATCCTCAACCAGCGCGGCGTAAAGGTGCGCGACATCACGCCGCCGGAGTTCGCGAAATTCTTCGGCAACGGCATCGCGACCATGGGTGAGACGATTCGCGAGGATCGCGAGCTGGTCGAGAAGTGGGGTCGGGCGTTCGCCCGCGGTCATGCCTTCGCCCTGGATGACGCGAACCGCGACGCGGTGCTCGCCCACCTCAAGGAAGGCAACCCGCAGGAGGGCGAGGACGCCGAGTTCCAGTCGGCACTGTTCGACGAGGTCCGCTCGAAGACGATCCCCGTCGACGACTCCAACGGCCTCGGCTACCTGCCGCCCGACGTCTGGGAAGAGTGGCAGGCGAGCCTGGTCGCCGGTGGCGAGCTCGAGCAGCCGCTCGATGATCTGGACGCGGCGTTCACCAACGAGTTCATCGAAGGCTGGAACGAGGCCATCGACTGAAAGCCGCCTCCGCTTTCGTCGCGCGACTCGACGCTGCCGGTCGGGTCGCGCGGCCCCTTCCGAGGAACCTCCCAGCATGCAACTCGCGACCATCGCCGCGAACGGCGCGCCCTCCGCCGCGGTTCGTCTGAACGACGGCTCCCTGCTCGAGATCGCCGGCGCGGCGTCGGATGTGACGGGCGAAGTGGGAGGCGCCCTGCGCAGCGGCGCTCTTCAGAGCGTCATCGAAGGGGGGGATACGGCACTGGAGGCCGTCCGCGACCTCCTCGCCGCGGCCGAAGCGGGCGAGCACATGCACGCCCGCCACGCGGCCACCGACACCGTCCTTCTCGCACCGCTTCCGACGCCGCGCAAGAACGTCTTCTGTGTCGGTCGCAACTACGCCGAGCACATCGCCGAAGGGGACCGGGCGCAGGACAAGAATACCGGCGTCAGCGAGTACCCGGTCTACTTCACCAAGCCACCGACCGCGGTGATCGGCCCCGGCGCCGAGATTCCGATCTTCCCCACCCTCTCCGAGGCGATCGACTACGAGGTCGAGCTGACCGTGGTCATCGGTCGCGCCGGCAGGAATATCTCGAAGGAGAGGGCGTGGGATCACATCTTCGGCTACACGATCATGAACGACATCACCGCGCGCGACGTGCAGCGTCGGCACGGCGGGCAGTACTTCAAGGGCAAGGCACTCGACGGCTCGTGCCCGCTCGGCCCCTGGATCGTCACCGCCGACGCGATCGGCGATCCGCACGATCTCGCCATCGCCCTGTCGGTCAATGGCGAGCGGCGTCAGAACGGTTCGACGGCCTCGATGATCTTCGACATCCCGACCTTGATCGCCTCGCTCTCCGAAGGGCTGACCCTCGAGCCCGGAGACCTGATCGCGACCGGTACACCCTCGGGCGTGGGTTATGCCATGGAGCCGCCTCGTTTTCTCCATGACGGGGACACGGTGCTCTGCGAGATCGAGAACATCGGGGAATTGGAGAACACGCTGCGCCGTCAGGCGGATTCGCGGTGAGCGCGCCCGCCACCGCGGCGAGCGAACCGACGATCACCGCAGGAGAGGCGCCGACGGGTGAACCGGTCTATCAGCTCGGCAACGTCGGCAAGACCTACGCACGCAACGAGGTCGTCGCCCTCGAGGATGTCAGCCTGACCCTGAACAGGGGCAGTTTCTCGTCGGTGATCGGCTCGAGCGGTTGCGGCAAGTCGACGCTGCTCAAGATCATGGCGGGCCTGATACCGCCGAGCACCGGCAGGGTGGTATTGCAGGGGCGTCCCGTCACCGGTCCGCGGCGGGACATCGGTATGATGTTCCAGCAGGCGACGCTCTTCCCATGGAAGACGACGATCGAGAACATCGTGCTGCCGATCGAGATTCGCGACGGACGCGCGGCGGCGGCAAAGGCACGGGAGCAGGCGCAGGAGCTGCTCGCGGTGGTCGGGCTGGAAGGCTTCGCGGATGTCTACCCCAACGAGCTGTCCGGCGGTATGGCGCAGCGCGCGTCGATTTGCCGGATGCTGATCACGGAGCCGGCCGTGCTGCTCCTCGACGAACCGTTCAGCGCGCTCGACGAGCTATCGCGCGACATGATGAACATGGAGCTACAGCGCATCTGCATGGAGCGACATGCGACAGCCTTCCTGGTCACCCATTCGATCGCCGAGGCGGTGATCCTGTCCGACGACATCTACGTGATGAAACCGAGGCCCGGTCGGTTGGCCGAGATCGTCAGCGTGGACCTGCCCCGCCCGCGCACGCTCGACATGATCACGACGCCGAAGTTCGGAACGACGGTGGACTACATCCGGGGGCTGCTCGACAAGGGGGAGGCGCTGTGAGCGACGCGAACACCACGGGCGAGGGATCATCGAGCGCGAAGACGCCGGCGAGCGGAGTACCCGGAATCGCCGCGACCGCGGCAGCGGTTATACCGGTCCCGTCGAGCGACCACGGTGCGGACACGGTCTGGGTCGAGCAGATCTCCTTCATCGATCGAGTGCCGCGCGCGGTCTCGATGGCCTTCGTCTTCGTCGTGTTCATCGGACTCTGGCAGCTGAGCACGAGCCTCGGGCTGGTCTCGCCGATCATCCTGCCGACACCCGGCGAGACCTTCGCCGACATGGTGTTCGTCGGCAAGAACCTCCTCAGCGGTGGCTACATGCTACCGGCCCTCTGGATCACCGTGAAGGAGGTGATCTACGGCTTCGCGCTGGCGATCGCCATCGGCTTCTCGCTGGGTGTGCTGGTGGGTGAGACCGTCTTCGGCGAGCGCGCGATCATGCCCTACCTCGTCGCCATAGACACGATGCCGAAGGTCGCCTTCGCGCCGCTGTTCGTCGCGTGGCTGGGCTTCGGCATCGAGTCGAAGGTGGCGCT
>ENA-ORXM01003656-ORXM01003656.1-marine-metagenome-genome-assembly--contig:-NODE-3656-length-14892-cov-3.391158_pt1 | contig 14892 bp, 11 predicted proteins | sample MGYA00237867_ERZ511480 | MGnify/ENA primary metagenome ERZ511480 (study PRJEB26309, sample SAMN06266103) | marine metagenome | isolation source: Algal blade | place: United Kingdom:Sidmouth, United...
TGTACTTCACCTACTGTAGCTGCCTACGCCTTATCAGCCTCTTGTACAGATGGCGAGCCCAATGACGATGCCTATCTTCAAATCTCAGATGCTACCAATGGCACTCACTATAATTTTGTGATGGGCAGTGATTATTCAACAGGCGATGCTGATATTGCCAATGCGTTTGCAATAGATATTTCAGCTTTACCTATTCAATTTGGTACTTTGATGAATCCTACTGGCTCACAAGATTATACCATTCGTGTTTTTAATGGAAGCAATGATTGTTTTACGGATGTGACTGTTACCTTGATGGAACAGGATTGTATGGTTGGGTGTGAGTGTGACGAGTACATTTACTTAAATGATGATGATTTTGATTTGGTTCACAAATTTTTAGTCAATGCCGATGGAAGTCTAACAGAAATTGGTGATCCTTGGCTTACGGGGATAGATAGACCGCATGGTATTGCAGCCGATAATAATGGATTTCTGTATATAGCAGCAAGACCTACTGATGGAGATTTACATAAATTGACTTGTGACGGCGAAGTTTTAGATACCGCTTATATTGATGGCTCTGTTGAAGGAGATAAATTATCATTTAGAAACCTTGGATCAAAAGATGGCATACTTTATTTACAAAGTAGAGATTCTGATGATGTGATTGCTATAGACTTGTGTGATGGAAGTCTTATTGGTAGAATGGATATTGATTTTTGATGTTAAAGGTGTTAGGCTTGTTTCATTCTTGATCTCAAATTCGTCTTTGGTACATGAAACGAGAATTAGGCTTGCGCTAAAAATAACTCCAGCAATCTTGTGGTAAGCATTTTTCATATAGGTTCTTTTAAGATTATTTTAACTAAAAATAGTGATAAAGATAATTTATCGCCTATAAAAATCAATCTTTTTTCTTACAATGAAATATGCTTTTACAGATAAAAATTAGAGTCTCAGAATTCAATTGAAGAAAATCATTACCGTTAAGCCATCAATTTCAATCTCCTTATAAAAAATTCCTATATTACATGAAAACTTGAATTTGAATGAGAATATTTAAACGATTGGGGTTGGGTTTACTCACTCTTATTGGTGTTCTAGCCGTAATCATCGGTGGTTTTACATATCACTTAAAACCAGATTACGATGGTGAAAAAAAACTTGAGGGTCTTTCTCAAGAGGTACAGGTTTATTATGACACTTACGGCATTCCACATATTTATGCGGATAATGACAAAGATGCATTTAAGGCATTGGGTTATGTGCATGCTCAGGATAGGCTTTGGCAAATGGAACTCTTACGCCGTATTGGAAGTGGTGGATTGGCAGAAGTGTTTGGGAAGGATCTATTGAGTACGGATAAGTTCTTTCTGGCATTGGGAATAGATGACTATTCCGCTGAAACCATAGCAAAGTTGAATGCATCTGATGCTGCTGTACAGATGTCTCAGGCATATTTGGAAGGGGTTAATCAGTTTATTGCAGATGGCCCCACACCTGTAGAATTTTATCTTACCGGCTTAGAAAAAAAACCTTTTGTCATTAAGGATGTATATAATACCTTAGGGTATATGGCTTTCAGTTTTGCTATGGCACATAAGACTGATCCGTTATTAAGTAAAATAAAGGATAAGCTAGGTTTTGAATATTTAAAGGATTTAGAAATCAACAGCGATACTACCACTCTGTGGATAAAAAACTACCCTGTTACAAGATCGGATTCAATACGAGAATCCATTTCAGAAGTAATGTCCTCGCTTGAGCAGTTGTCAATCCCACTTTTTGAAGGAAGTAACGGGTGGGCAATAGCTCCTTCAAAGACTAAAAATGGAAAAGTAATTTTCGCGAATGATCCCCATATAGGGTTTTCTCAACCATCCGTGTGGTTCGAAGCTCATGTTAGTACGCCTAATTATGAAAAATATGGGTATCATTTGGCTGGCGTGCCATACCCTATCTTGGGCCACAATAGAAAACTGGCCTATGGTATGACCATGTTCGAGAATGATGATGTTGATTTTTATTATGAGAAAACACACCCTGAGGACCCAAGAAAATATAGAAATGGCAATGATTGGAAGGATTATGAGGTTATTGCAAAAACTATAAAAGTCAAGGATTCTGATGATGTTCAATTTTCTTATAAAAAAACAAACCATGGTCCTGTCTTAAATGGTATTGCAGATCAGATTTCCGGAGACCGTCCAATAGCTATGTGGTGGATATTTACTAAAGTGGAAAATAAATTGCTTAACGCCTTGTATAATATGTCTTATGCAAATGGCCTGAGTGAGTTTGGGAAAGCCTTAGAAGAACTGCATGCGCCAGGTTTGGGTATTGTGTATGGAGATGCGGAAGATAATGTGGCCTGGTGGGCGGCAGCTAAACTTTATAAAATCCCGGATAGTATAAACACAAAATTTGTGAACGAGGCGGGCAAAGGACTTCCTGTGGAAAAAGAATATTTGGGTTTTAATGAAAATCCGCATGCTGTAAATCCGCCATGGCACTACGTGTATTCGGCCAATAATCAGCCGGATTCTATTGCAGGAATGCTATACCCCGGGTATTATTTGCCAGAAAATAGGGCAAGAAGAATAGATGAACTTTTAAAGGGAAAAAATGATTGGGATAAGGAGGCTGTTGCCAATATGATTACGGATGACATTTCCCCTGTAAACGTTGAGATAGTTTCAGAACTATTAAAAAGAGTAGAGGTAGATAGTCTCAATGATGAGCATTTAAAGATTTTAGATGCCTTAAAATTATGGAAGGGCGATTATCCAAAAGAGAGTGTAGAAGCTACAGTTTATCATAGATGGTTGTATGTCATTTTAAAAAATACCTTTAAAGATGAGTTGGGTGAAACGCTTTTTGAGGAATTGCTCAATACGCATTTGATTAAGCGCACGATTGCGCCAATTATAGCAAATGAAAGCTCTATTTGGTGGGACGACACAAGTACACAAAATATAACTGAAACCAAGACAGATATTATAAATACATCCTTTAGGGAAGCGTTAAAGGATTTAGAAGGAAAATTAGGAGAAGATAGGTCTTCTTGGGTATGGGCTCGTGTTCATACTATTGAGCATGGCCACCCTATTGGGCAGATAGATGCTCTTAGATCGTTTTTCAATGTGGGTCCGTTTTCCGTAAGAGGTACTCGCGATGTTATTAATAATATGTATTTTCCGTATACTGAAGACGGAGAGAACAAAGTAAGTTCGGGTCCATCAACAAGGCGGGTGATAGACTTTTCCGATATAGAAAACGGAATGAGTATTTTACCTACGGGACAATCTGGAAACCCGTTTAGTACACATTACAAGGACCAAGCTAAAATGTATGTCAATGGGCAATTTAGAAAGATGATGCTAAACAAAGATGAGATAAAGTCTACTGCAAAATCAAGGCTTACTTTAAAGCCCGAAAAATAAAAAAGCCTAAGCCCCTGTTTTAATAAAAAGGACAAAAGATAATCTAGCCATAGAATACTAAATAACAAACCAATATGCTCACCAAAGTTTTTGGAAGTGCCGTTTTTGGAGTCGATGCGACTACAATTACCTGCGAAGTAAATGTTGATAAAGGAGTTGGCTACCACCTGGTAGGCTTACCCGATAATGCTATCAAGGAAAGTAACTATCGGATTGCGGCAGCGCTTTTGAATAATGGGTATAAGATTCCAGGTAAAAAGATTACTTTAAACCTTGCACCGGCCGATTTACGTAAAGAGGGCTCCGCGTATGACTTGACTTTGGCTATTGGCATTCTAACAGCCTCAGGGCAAATTAAACTAGAGAATGTAGAAAAGTATATAATTATGGGTGAACTTTCCTTAGATGGCGGTCTTCATCCCATAAAAGGAGCTTTGCCAATTGCCATTAAGGCAAAGGAGGAAGGTTTTGAGGGGTTTATATTACCAAAGGAAAATGCAAAAGAAGCAGCTATTGTTTCCGATTTAAAAGTATATGGAGTAGAGAATATTAGTGAGGTAATCGAGTTTTTTGATAATGGCACTCCGTTAGAGCAGACCATAATAAATACACGTGAAGAATTTTATAAGACGTTAGATTTCCCTGAATTCGATTTTGCCGATGTCAAGGGGCAAGAGAGCATAAAACGTTCTATGGAAATTGCTGCGGCAGGCGGCCATAATATAATTTTGGTTGGTCCTCCGGGCGCAGGAAAAACTATGCTAGCCAAACGGTTGCCATCAATTTTGCCACCAATGACTCTGCACGAGGCTTTAGAAACTACCAAGATTCATAGTGTGGTAGGAAAGATAAAGAACATGGGGCTTATGAGTCAACGTCCGTTTAGAAATCCCCATCACACTATAAGTTCTGCTGCACTTGTTGGGGGAGGAAGCTACCCGCAACCAGGTGAGATTTCTTTGTCCCATAATGGCGTACTTTTTCTAGATGAGCTACCTGAATTTGAACGTAGGGTACTTGAAGTAATGCGCCAACCTATGGAAGACCGAGAGGTGACTATAGCACGTGCACGTTTTACGGTTACCTATCCCAGTAGTTTTATGTTGGTGGCAAGTATGAACCCAAGCCCAGGAGGCTATTTTAATGACCCAGATGCACCGGTAACCTCATCGCCAGCAGAAATGCAAAGGTATTTAAGTAAAATATCTGGACCGTTATTAGATCGTATTGACATTCATATTGAAGTGACGCCGGTTCCTTTTGAAAAACTATCCGAAGATAGAAAAGGAGAAAGTAGTGTAGAAATCAGAAAACGGGTGACGGCAGCAAGAGAGCTTCAGACTGTACGATTTGCAAATTTGCCTAATGTACATTACAATGCTCAAATGAATACAAAACAGATTCGTGAATTTTGTAGATTAGATGAAGCTTCAAAAGAATTGCTTAAGAACGCTATGGAGCGGCTAAATCTTTCAGCAAGAGCGTATGACCGCATTTTAAAGGTAGGGCGCACTATAGCTGATTTAGACGGGGTAGAGGCGGTAAACGGGACACATATTGCAGAGGCAATACAATACCGGAGCTTGGATAGAGAGGGTTGGCTGGGGTAGGAACCAAAAAAAGCTCCAATCTTATAAGTTAGGATAGGAGCTCTAGGTAATCTAAGTTTGAACTTTTAATAGATTTCTAAAATGGAGAATTGTTGTAAAGAAAAATCGCCATTACGATTATAAAAATAACATTGAACGCAACATAGGCGTAGGTTAGTTTATCTCTTGTTTTCATAGAATATCAGTGTTGTTACTTCAACAAAGTTAAAAGTATGTACTCATAAGAAACAGAGAAAAACCTCACAATTTTTGGGGTTTTTATTTCAATAAAAAAGGTAATTGTTCAAGAAGAACTTTTGATACTCGGTAAGGGAATTTATAAAAAATGCTCCAAGACCCGTTTTAATTGATGTTGGAGCTATATTTGTATTAATGTACCGTGTAGAATATGACGTATAGCGACCAGAGGAAACAAAAGGCGCAAAAGATATAAACAAGGTAATCGTTAAGAGTAGTTTTTTCTTTCATAGTAAATGGTTTACATATAAAACGCCAGACTGTGGTGTTAGCACTGGTATATATCGGGCAAAGGGCATTAAATTCGATTGAAAACCGGAATCCCGTTAACTTGCAGAGAGAATTCTATGAACGGAAAATCCAGAAAATCACCTCATCCCATTATTGAAACAATTCATCATGCCACATTTAGCATTGGATGTAGTTGGTTTGAATTAATTAGAATGAATTTGTAAGAATTAACGTAAAGAAAATATAGTAGTACGGGGTATCTTGTAAATGAGTTTGTTAAGATATGCGTAATTGTCGTGCTACAGGTTGGTTATAAGGTAGGCTAAATGAACTAAACCAAAGAGATGGACTAGTAGAAATTAAATTTTTCTGTAGAAGTAGGTGTTATTAGTTGCTACAACTGAAACTCCCCGTTTCCGTGATCTTCTTCCCCTTTTTTGTCAACAGCGAATACATCTTTAAGAATGTAGGCCACTATTATTGTAATTCCCACTGCAAGAAGCGGAATTGCATAGGATTCGTTCAGCATATTCAAAAGACTGCCAGCTATTATAGCTAGAGCACCTACAACCATAGCTAGGTTCCATAGAACGCGGGCCATGTTGTTTTTTTGTCTACGGTCTTCGTCTAAGAAGTATGCAGTGCCCTCCATGATAAACCAAGTAATAAAGGAGATAGCAATAAGAATTTGAAAGAGTAGGGTAAAGGGTAAATCCAACACCCTGAAAATTCCATTGAGTGCCCAGCTGACTACCATTACCAGTTTAACCCCATCTATAAAGACTTTTGTTTCTTTTTTCCAGAAACGAATGCTGTAAAGCAAAAGAATAGCGGTAAATGCTACAAAAATAGTTTCTGAAGCGTATGGCCAATGAAAAATGCGCGATAGCATGCCCAATAACAAAATTGCGATTGAAATTCTCAACGGAGTCTTTAAAATCTTTGTAGTATTTGACATGGCAATAAGGTTTTAAGTTTATATCGCTTTGATATGTACACGCAAGCCTTCCATTATCCCTAGAATATTTGTAACGGTTTCTTTAAGATAATATTTTATAAGAACATGAGGTATTCGTATCGTGGTAAAGCCATTTTTAAACGAATGCATAGCTTCTTCTAGGTCATTTATGGCTTGTTCGTGAGTCATCATATGATACTCCGTATCTATTTCAATATTGAGTTTTACTCTTGATATAGCTATATCTATTGACTTGGTGCCATCCCACCACTCTAACATGGACGATACGCCGGCTTCTTTAAGACCATAGTATAATTGTATGGCTTCGGGTGGTGTTTGATTGATTTGTGTCAATTTGGCCATTCTTGGTCTATGTTCACTACATAATTCAACACCTAGGGTATCCATAGAGTGTTTGTGATCAATGTAGCCAAGCGCTTTATTACATTCTAAACAATTCATTTCAGTAGGTCAATTTGGCCCCGGATAAAATGAGGGGGAAGTTCGATTTGGGATAATAATAACCTGTAATTTCTGCGGATATTATATCCATTCGATATACAGCACCCTAGTTTTAGATGAACTGCAATTTTTTAGATAAACGGCATTAAAAAATGTTAAAACTGTGGTGAAACAAGGGCTTGCGAGAGATGGTTCGTTGAGCCTAGTCTTAGTTAAGATAAGGTCTTTTCTCACAAGAAGTTTAAAAGTTTATGAGTATTTTAGATATTCTAAATTTTAAAATGACGCCAAATTATATTGATTTAAACTGTGATGTTGGAGAAGGTGTTGGTAACGAAAAAGAACTTTTACCTTTTATTTCTTCTTGCAATATAGCCTGTGGAGGGCATACTGGAGATAAGGCCTCCATGGCCAGCGTTGTTCAATTAGCAAAGGAAAACAAAGTACTGGCAGGTGCTCACCCTTCTTATCCTGATGTTGCTAATTTTGGAAGAGTTTCTATGGATATGGATGAAAAAATTTTTACTGAAAGTGTAAATGTCCAGATAAGAAGCCTAGTTGAGGTGATGAACGAAGCAGATGTTCAATTACATCATATTAAACCACATGGGGCGCTTTACAATGACTTAGCCAAAGATCACCAATTGGCCCTTTGCTTTTTAAAAGCAGTTAAAAATTATAAGAATTCTACTTATTTATATGTTCCTTATGCCTCGGTAATAGAGAGGTTAGCTGTAAAAGAGGGATTTCGGGTAAAGTATGAAGGTTTTGCGGATCGGAACTATGAAGAAGACTATAGTCTGGTTTCAAGAAAGCATCCAAAGGCATTGATAATTGATAAAGGAGATGTTTTGGAGCATATAATAGAAATGGTAAACGATAAGAAAGTAACCACAATTAACGGAAAGCAGTTATCAATTTTTATAGATACCCTATGTATTCATGGAGATACACCTTCTGCATTGGAAATAGTATTGTATCTTACTCAGGAATTACCAAACCATAATATTTGCATAAAAAAGTGAATAGTTATCCTATATCCATACGACCTTTTGGCATTCATGCAATTCTCTTAGAGTGGCCTAGCAGGGTAGACGTGGCCATTCTGGAAGATATTCTGCAATTCACCCAATACATTAAAGAGTGTTGTTTAAAGGGAGAAGAATGGGAGATTGTGCCAGCCTATAATTCGGTTACACTTATCTATAGGGAAGCCCCAATAGATTTTAAAGAATTAAAAACCAAACTTCTTGATTGGTATAAAGAAGACATCAAGGTGGTTAAACGTCAAAAAAACCTATGGCGTTTGCCTGTATGTTATGATGAGGATTTTGGAATAGATCTAAAAGAGCTTTCTGAGAAATCAGGAAATACTATTGATGAGTTGGTAAAACTTCATACTTCTCATATCTATACGGTTTTTGGAATAGGTTTTTTGCCAGGGTTTACTTATTTGGGTGGAGTGCCGGAGGAATTACAATTTAATAGAAGACCGGAGCCTCGCTCTAAAGTCTTGAAAGGTTCCGTAGGTTTGGCAGGAAAGCAAACTGGTATTTATCCTCAAGATTCTCCAGGAGGGTGGAATATTATCGGAAAGTGTTCCGTACCTATGTTTGATCCTAAGGCAAAGGAACCTTGTTTTATAAGTGTTGGTGACCAAGTGCAATTCCATAAGATAACAAAGGCTGAATTTGATTTGTACGAAATTGAAAGTGAAGTTGGGATTTATAAACTTGAAAAAATAGTGTTAGATGCTTAAAGTTCTTAAATCAGGTCTGTTTACCGCTGTTCAGGATATAGGCAGGTATGGCTATTTAAACAAAGGTGTGCCCGTTGCTGGATTTATGGATGGTGTTTCAGCTAAAAAAGCAAATCGGCTTTTAGACAATGATGCCCATGCTGCCGTTTTGGAGATTACCATGACGGGTCCTACACTATTTTTTGAGGAAGCAACTTATATATGTATGACCGGTGCATTACTTTCTGCAACATTGAACAATGAACCTATTAACAATTATGAGGTAATAAAAATCAAGGAGGGCGATATTCTTTCCTATGGTAAGCTGGAGAAAGGTTTTAGAAATTATCTTGCAATCAAAGGAGGTTTTAAAACACCTTTGTTTTTGGGTAGCCGTTCACTTTTCTCTTCGGTAACAAAGAAGAACCATCTTGTAGATGGCAATGAATTGGAATATGATGAGTGTTCACATTTTGAACCTAAAATAAGTAAGCTAAAAGTAGATTCTTTTTTAGATGAAAAAGATTTAATGGTAACCCAGGGTCCTGAATACGGACATCTTTCAGATAAACAATTGGAAATGATATTCGGAAAGAAATTTAGTATATCCAATGAAAATAATAGAATGGCCTATCAATTAGAAGAAAAAATAGTAGGGCTTTCTATTTCTATGATTACTTCTGCTACTTTGCCCGGTACGGTTCAGTTAACCCCTTCTGGCAAATTAATCATTTTAATGAAAGACGGTCAGACTACAGGAGGATATCCTCGGATACTACAACTTTCGGACAGAGCGATTTCAGTACTTGCCCAGAAAAAATATGGTGATGAGGTTCGTTTCAAATTGAATGCATAATTATAACAGGGTATTTCTGCGAATAATTCATTGGTGTTCGTTTACATTTTGTTTAATATTGTTCTAATGAAAATCAAAGTGTATACAATGGTATTGATTAAGGTCATTCTCGAAAGAGAGTGATGCAGATTTTCGTTGTTAAGAAAGGCCTGTATCATAATTTGTATGATGCAGGCCTTTTTTATGTTTTAGATGTTTTTAGCAAAAAAAGAATCATTTTCTTCGTAAAAATAGCAGTGTATAGTTGAAAAAAAATGAATTGAATATGATAAAATTAAGCAGTTAAATTATTGAAATTCAATGTTTTGTATAATAATTTTAACTATTGGATTTAGATGCGAAAGCCACACCTAAACCCCTGAAATATAGAAAAGAATACCTTTGAGTAGAGAGAGTACACATTGTAAAAGGAACAACCAATTATATAGCACTTAATGGAACTGAATAAATACAGTAAAAACGTAACACAAGACCCAACACAACCAGCCGCACAGGCAATGCTTTATGCCATCGGTTTTAAAGATGAAGATTTTAACAAGCCGCTAATTGGCATCGCGAGTACTGGTTATGAGGGGAATCCTTGTAACATGCACTTAAATGATTTGGCCAAGTTGGTAAAGGAGGGTGTGAACTCAAAAGAAACTGTCGGTCTTATTTTCAATACCATTGGCGTTAGTGATGGTATTTCTATGGGTACACCTGGAATGCGTTTCTCTCTTCCTTCCAGAGATATCATTGCAGATTCTATGGAAACAGTCGTACAAGGAATGTCATATGACGGTCTTGTAACTGTTGTTGGGTGTGATAAAAATATGCCGGGTGCGCTTATTGCGATGTTACGTCTTAATCGTCCAGCAATTTTAGTTTACGGTGGCACCGTAGCTTCGGGATGTCATAATAGTAAAAGGTTGGATATTGTTTCTGCTTTTGAAGCATGGGGCGAGAAAGTAGCGGGTACGATGAAAGAGCCTGAGTATAAAGAAATAATCAAAGAGTCAATACCAGGAGCGGGAGCTTGTGGGGGTATGTATACAGCTAATACAATGGCATCTGCAATTGAAGCTTTGGGTATGTCTATGCCTTACAATTCTTCTAATCCTGCTATTAGTAATGAAAAAAAGGAAGAAAGTATAGCGGCTGGTAAACAAATGCGCCTTCTTATAGAAAAGGATATCAAACCTTTGGATATTGTTACGCGTAAATCTCTAGAGAATGCTATACGTTTGGTTACCATATTGGGTGGTTCAACAAATGCCGTACTGCACTTCTTGGCTATTGCAAGAGCCGCGGATATTAAATTTACACTGCAGGATTTCCAGCATATAAGTGATACCACTCCGTTTATTGCGGATTTAAAACCAAGTGGTAAGTACTTAATGGAAGATGTTCACCGTGTTGGTGGAATCCCAGCGGTTTTAAAATATCTATTGAAAAATGGAATATTACATGGTGATTGTTTAACGGTTACCGGTAAAACGTTAGCTGAAAATCTAGAATCGGTTCCGGATTTAGAAGAAGGTCAAGATGTAATCATGCCTTTGGAGAACCCAATTAAGGCTACGGGTCACTTGCGTATGTTATATGGGAATTTAGCAGAGAACGGTTCTGTAGCTAAAATTACAGGTAAAGAAGGGTTGTTGTTCAAAGGAACAGCTAAAGTTTTTAACGGAGAGTACGCTGCCAATGATGGTATTCGTACGGGCTTGGTTAAGAAAGGTGATGTTGTGGTCATTCGTTATGAAGGACCAAAAGGAGGTCCTGGTATGCCGGAAATGCTTAAGCCTACCGCTGCTATTATGGGAGCGGGACTAGGTAAAGATGTTGCATTAATTACAGATGGTCGCTTCTCTGGTGGTACACATGGTTTTGTTGTAGGACATATTTCACCGGAAGCACAAGAAGGTGGGAATATTGCTTTGGTAGAAGATGGCGATATTATTACCATTGATGCGGAAACCAATTCAATTAATGTAGAGGTTTCGGACGAGGTATTGGCAAAAAGAAAAGAATCTTGGGTTGAACCTGAGTTGAAGTTTAAGAAAGGTGTGTTGTACAAATATGCACGATCAGTATCATCCGCTGCACAAGGTTGTGTAACCGATGAGTTTTAATGAACATGAAAGGATTTTTCGGAGTATAAAGAGAAATCACAAGCAGAGAGGTCTCTGCAAACTAGCTATTATAAGGAATGAAGGCCTATGGAAACAGTTAAGATCAAAACGGAAGTGAACCCAAAGAAAACAAAAATGAAGATTAGTGGTGCAGAAGCCATCATACATTGTTTGCTGGCTGAGGGTGTAGATTTGCTATATGGTTACCCAGGTGGTGCGATCATGCCTGTTTATGATGAACTATATAAATTTCAGGATAAACTAACGCATATCTTAACGCGTCATGAGCAAGGTGCTACACATGCAGCTCAAGGGTATGCTAGGGTTTCGGGTAGAGTTGGGGTTGCTATGGCTACATCTGGTCCTGGGGCTACAAATCTGGTTACTGGTTTGGCGGATGCTCAAATAGATTCTACGCCAATGGTTTGTATAACGGGGCAGGTTACCCGTCATTTGCTCGGGTCCGATGCTTTTCAAGAAACGGATATTATCGGAATTTCCACTCCGGTTACGAAATGGAATTATCAGATAACCGAAGCTTCTGAAATCCCTGAAATTATGGCCAAGGCTTTTTATATAGCCAAGTCTGGCAGACCGGGTCCGGTGTTGGTAGATATCACTAAAAATGCTCAGATAGATGAGTTTGATTTTAGTTATGAAAAATGCACAGCTGTACGTAGTTACAATCCGGTACCTAAACCTAAAGTTGAAGCTATAGAAACTGCTGCTAAACTTATTAATAATGCTAAGAAACCACTTATAGTTTGGGGTCAAGGTGTTATATTAGGAAAAGCTGAAGAAGAGCTCAAAGCTTTAGTTGAAAAGTCTGGCGTTCCTGCAGCGTGGACTATTATGGGAGCTTCCGCGTTGGACAATGAACATCCTTTAAATGTGGGTATGGTTGGTATGCATGGTAACTATGGGCCAAACGTATTAACCAATGAGTGTGATGTTTTGATTGCTATTGGTATGCGTTTTGACGACCGTGTTACGGGTAGTTTGGATACCTATGCGAAACAAGCAAAGGTTATCCACTTTGAAATAGATAAAGCGGAAATCAATAAAAACGTTCATGCAGATGTTGCTGTTTTAGGTAATTCCAAAGAAACGCTTGGATTATTGTTGCCAATGCTGAAAGAAAATAAACATACGGCTTGGCATAACGAATTCAAAGAGAAGTATAAAGTTGAATTTGAACAAGTAATCAAAAACGATATTCACCCAACTAAAGAGGGGTTGACTATGGGTGAGGTCATTGAGCAGATAAATATTGAATCCAAACAAAAAGCTGTAATTGTTACGGATGTAGGACAGCACCAGATGATCGGTTGTCGTTACGCCAAATTTAAGCAGAGCAAGAGTAATATAACGTCTGGTGGTCTTGGGACTATGGGATTCGCTCTTCCTGCGGCTATTGGTGCTAAAATGGGCGCTATGGAGCGTGAGGTCGTTGCTATTATTGGTGATGGCGGTTATCAAATGACCATACAAGAATTGGGGGTTATCTTTCAACATAATGTACCTGTAAAAATAGTGGTGTTGAATAATGAACACTTGGGCATGGTGCGCCAGTGGCAAGAACTTTTCTTTGACAGAAGGTACGCTTCAACAGTAATGACCAATCCTGATTTTGTCAAGATTGCAGAAGGGTACAGTATAGAGGCCAGAAGAGTAAGTACTCGTGAAGATATGAAGGCCGCAATTAAGGAAATGATTGCGTCTGAAAATCCGTATTTCCTTGAAGTAAAGGTAGAGCAGGAAGATAATGTGTTTCCAATGATTCCTTCTGGAGCTTCGGTTTCTGAAGTCCGTCTTAAATAACCTGCTAGAACAATACTTCATTTAACTATCCATTTAAATCAACCCAGGTGTTAGATTCCAATATACTGGACAAGCCAGAAATACATTCGCAAATAGAACAGAAGTCAAAGGACATAGGCTTTACTATGCCTTCTGATTTGTATATAGGTACACTGCTAAAAACCCTTATGGCTTCAAAACCCAAAGGAAGGTTTTTGGAATTGGGCACGGGAATCGGTTTGAGTCTTTCTTGGATGGTAGATGGTATGGATTTGGAATCTGAATTGATATCAGTTGATAACGATTCAAAGCTAATTGAAATTGTTTCGGAATATTTTAAAGCGGATAAAAGAGTAGAGCTTATTTGTGAAGATGGTTCAAAATGGATAAAAAATTATTCCGGAGATAAGTTCGATTTGATTTTTGCCGATGCTTGGCCTGGTAAATATAGTGAGATTGATGAAGTATTGAACTTTATCAAAGTAGGTGGTTTTTATGTCATAGATGATATGACCGCTCAACCTAATTGGCCAGAAGGGCATGAAGATAATGTAGAGCGGTTGGTTGCTTATTTAGAAGAAAGAGATGACGTTACATTGACCAAATTAAATTGGTCCACGGGCTTGATTATTGCAGTTAAGAATAGTTGAGTAATGCGATTTGAATCGCAGATTTTGAAATATTAGGTTGTAAAAACTTGCTCTCGGGTGCAGCCGAGAGGTTAAAAAATTACATGTTTGTTATCGGCTGCGCTCGATGAAACCTTATTAAATTGAACAATGGAAAAAGAATGGTTTACCATATCGGTATATTCGGAAAACAATGTAGGTTTACTGAATAGAATTTCTGGAATTTTCTTAAAGAGACACATTAATATAGAGAGTTTAAACGTCTCAAAATCAGAAATTGAAGGTGTTTCAAAATTCACTATAGTCGTTCATACTACGGAAAAATGGACACGTAATATCGTGGGACAAATAGAGAAACAAATAGAGGTTATAAAGGCATTTTATCATACTGATGAAGAAACTATTTATCAAGAATCCGTTCTGTTCAAAATAGCTTCTAATTTACTTTTTGACGAAAGACAAATTCAGAATATCATTAAGGACAACAATTCGCAAATAGTAACGGTTGCCCGAGACTTTTTTGTAATTGCAAAGTCTGGCCGTAGAAATGAAATCAACGAAATGTATGACCAACTAAAACCTTTTGGTATTATGCAGTTTGTGCGCACAGGTCGTATTTCGGTTTCAAAAGAAGAAATGCAGATTACAGCTTTATTGAACGAGTTTTATCAAGATAAATAACAAAATAGAAATCAATAATTAATTTAATAAAAGATTCTGGTCAACGTCTATTTTTAAAGTAGCTTTGGGTGGAATTTAAAACACGATTGAAAAATGGCAAATTACTTTAATACACTATCATTAAGAGATCAGCTGACGCAACTGGGCAAATGTA
>ENA-ORXM01003658-ORXM01003658.1-marine-metagenome-genome-assembly--contig:-NODE-3658-length-14873-cov-5.240065_pt1 | contig 14873 bp, 4 predicted proteins | sample MGYA00237867_ERZ511480 | MGnify/ENA primary metagenome ERZ511480 (study PRJEB26309, sample SAMN06266103) | marine metagenome | isolation source: Algal blade | place: United Kingdom:Sidmouth, United...
TCACATTAAATAATGGTGTTGGAGGCATGGTCGGTCCTCAAACAGTTATGGGATTTGCTGAAAAAAATCAAAAAGATGATGTGATGGCACTTTTATCAAAGCCAGAAATCAAAGGTTTGTTTCCAATTGATTCTAAATTTTTGTGGTCAAGAAAGCCATATACAGATCAAGATGGAGAAGTGACAAAGAAGTATATGCTTCATATGATCAAGAAGATCCCAGGATCGGATAAGCCGCCTATTGAAGGAGATGTAATTACATCAGCATCACATGGACCTAATCCGGTGACGGGTCAATATGCTGTGAATCTTGCGATGAATAATAAAGGTGCTCAGCAATGGGGAGAGATGACGACGAAAGCTTACAATAATGGAGGAAGAGAAATTGCGATATGTATAGATGATGAAGTGGTATCTTCTCCAGGTGTAAATAACGGACCTATTACTGGTGGTCGTACTGAAATTACAGGAGATTTTACTGTACAAGAAGCTGCGGATTTTGCAAGTATTCTTGAAGTAGGTAAGTTGCCAGCTAAGATTAAAATCATCCAAGAAGAAACGGTAGGACCATCATTAGGAGCGAAGAATATTTCAAGTTCGATAAAAGCACTAATGATTGGTTTTCTATTGGTCTTGTTGTTCATGATCGCCTATTATGCGGGAGGTGGACTAATTTCAATTATTGCTTTGTTGCTTAACTTGTTTTTCATATTTGGTGCATTGGCATCATTTGGTACAGTATTGACATTGCCGGGTATTGCAGGTATAATTCTTACGATAGGTATGGCGGTTGATGCCAACGTGATCATTTTTGAACGTATCAGGGAAGAATTGCGTGCAGGTAAATCAAAGCTGGCATCAATCAACGACGGTTTTAAACATTCTTATTCTGCTATCATAGATGCTAACGTAACGACAATATTGGTCGCATTTATCTTAGCTTATTTTGGGCTGGGACCCATTAGAGGATTTGCTGTAGTATTGATAGTAGGTGTATTAGCTTCATTGTTTACAGCTGTTTTAATTGGTAGAATGATTATTGACTGGTGGACTAAAGGTGATAGAAATATCAGTTTCTGGACAGGCATGTCTAAAAATGCATTTGCCAGTTTAAATATTGATTGGATCGGTAAGCGAAAGATAGCTTATGTGATTTCTTCAGTTGTTATTTTAGCTGGATTAGGTTCTATTTTTACGAGAGGATTTGATTTAGGTGTAGATTTCAAAGGAGGATTTTCTTACAGTATTGAGTTTGATAACGATAGCAATGTTGATGCTCAAACACTAAGAACGGGTTTAGCAGAATATCTAGGTGCAGAACCTTTAGTCAAGGCAGTAGACACAGAAAATACGTATAATATTGTCACATCTTATTTGATCAATGATCAAGGTGAGGATGCTGCTGAAAGAGCTATAGCAAAACTTCATGAAGGTGTAGCAGCTATAACAGGATCAAATGTTTCATTGGAGGCATTTAAATCTACAGATTCTCAAGGCATGCACGTATCTAGTTCAAGTAAAGTAGGACCAACTATTGCAGATGATATTAAGAAGAGTTCATTCTATGCTGGCATCTTTGCATTGTTATTAATTTTCTTGTACATCTTCATACGATTTAACAGATGGCAATATAGTTTAGGTGCGGTTGCGGCCTTGTTCCATGATTCACTCGTGGTATTGGGTGTCTTCTCATTATTAAACGGTATTGTACCTTGGTCTTTAGAAGTCAATCAAGCATTTATTGCTGCCATACTTACAGTGATTGCCTATTCAATAAATGATACGGTAGTTGTGTTCGATAGAATCAGAGAATATCTAGGTATTTATTCTTCTAAGTCTACAGATGAGGTTATTAACCTTGCGGTGAATAGTACTTTCTCTAGAACAATCATTACATCATTGACAACAGCTATGATGTTAACGCCTCTATTCTTATTTGGTGGTGGAAGTATCAAAGGCTTTGCTTTTGCAATTTTGATTGGTATAGTTGTGGGAACATATTCTTCTGTATTCGTTGCGACACCAATTGTAAGAGATCTTTCTACCGATTTAAGATCTAAAGGTGGAGGTAATCAATCAGAATCAAAAAGTTTTTCTAAAGCCGCTAGAGCAGCTAAATAAACTTTAATAAATAAATTTTAAAGCCGCATTCATTATTTGGATGCGGCTTTTTGTTTTTGGAGAATTTGAAAAAATGGATACTCAGAAGGGGAAAAACGGAAAAGCGAAAGATCGTGCAAATGGTGTTAGTACAAGTACAACAATATCCCAAATCAAAAATAAAACTCTGAAATTCGCGAAAGCGGGAAAACTAGAGACAAGATATTTTGAGATCAAATATCAATGTGCAGAGAGTACCTAAGTCACTTTTCAACCTACCTTAAATTTATAAAACTGTAATGCCCTAAAGCTTCCTTTTGTCTTACTTATAAATTCTTTCTTAAAATTTTTAATTTTGCTACATGCGGAGATCCACATTTTTAAAACATATACAGAATCTAGAGGAGGACGATCTAAGAAGTGAACTCACTTTGTTGTATGACAAGGTTAAAGAGGTCAAACAGTTCTACATGATGGAAATTGGTTCTGAGCAAGATCGTCAAAAAAGGTACGATAAAGCCAAAACGGAGATTACTGCAAAGTTTAAAACAAAAAGCTATAGAAGACCCCGCCGACCTCGTATACAAAAAATAAATAAAATCATTTCTGAGCTTAAGCAAATTTCAGTTTTTAATTATGAGATGATTGATGTCTATTTGTTTTGCTCGGAGACTGGGCTGGCATTTATGAATGAGTATCGTTTTGATTCAATGCCACTTAATAATTTGATCACCAAGTCATTTGAAAAAGCTTTGAATCTTATTGCTGAGTGCAAGATGGAAAATGACTATAAAGAGCGTTGTATCGACATTAACCTCAAATCAAAACGCTATTATGAAATCTCAGATTTAATGCAGCAGCATTTTGAAATAGCATTTGATTTTGCATAGATCGAAACTAAATTATTTGCATTTTCGATTTTCTTTTTAAGGTTTTAATTAAGTATATGTCATTGTGAAAACAGAATAAAATTTGTTACCTAATCCAACAAATTTCTACCCTTAAGGGTATTTTTCATATGATTGATTTGTGTGCTTTCCAATATGATTAATGAAGCTTATTGCCGATAATAGAATGTTTCTAACCGATAATCACAATTTCCCTGCCGCTTGTCAAAGTGTTAGTAACGAAGGTCAGATAGTTCATACTTTAAAGTAGAACCTAATCTGAAAAAAAATGAAAACGAATACACTCTATGCTTTGTGCATGATGCTTTTTAGTATCAGTACATTCACAAAAGCACAAAACAATGCACTTCATTTTGATGGTATAAATGATAATGTTTTTGCTACAATGAATTCCATCGGTCAAGAAGATTTTACCATAGAATGCTGGTTTAATCAAGATGCGCTAATAGATATAGACAAGGGTATTATGTCTATAGTAAAGACTGGTTTGGAAGGTGATCTTAGCGTTGTTAATTTAGCAATTAACAATGGGCAGATAGTTTACTATATAAAACCCTCTAACACCGTTGCTGATTTTTGGTTTCAAACAGGTGAATTTATAGAGCCTGGGATATGTTATCATTTAGCCTTCGTAAAAGAGGGAAGTGGATTAAAAATGTATTTAAATGGTCAGCTTATTGATAATAGACCAAATCTTTTTACTCCGCAATTTGAGTTGGGCCCCTTTATTACAATTGGAAACTTAAACACGTTTTCTACAGATTATTTTTGGAATGGTCAATTAGACGAAGTGCGTATTTGGCAAGAGAGTAGAAGTGCAAATGAGATAATGAGTACAATGAATTTACCTTTGATGGGTAACGAAAGTGGGCTTCTTTTTTATGCTGACTTTGATCAAGGAATACCTAATGGAAATAACCCGGCTATCGTTTTCTTAAATGAAAAAGTAACGCCACTAACTTTTGGAACTTTAAATAATTTTTCATTAAATGGGCCTTCTTCAAATTGGGTTGAATCTTGTGTGATTTTATCAGAGTTGTGCATTGATGATTGTTGCCCATTAGGTTCTACAAATGATTTTCAAGACCTCCCTGTGGGCCCATTGACCTCAAGTATTACCAGCCAAAACCCAACTTGGTATGCCCATTCAGGTACAATGGATGTGGTGAGTCCAGGTTGTCAAGACCCAAATAGCATCTTGATACATCCCGCTACTCAGGTGGTACAGCCAGTTTTAGCTCTTACAGGTGGTTCAGGCATTGCTGGTCCAGTGCCTCTTTTTTTGAAGGACAAATATTACTGTTTTGAAGTTTGTGCGAAAATAGAATTTAGCACAGCCTACGGTTTTGTATATCTTTCTCATCCTAATGGGACTATTGCACAATCGGATATCTTATTTGATGGGGAAGGGTGGGTAAACCTAGATTTTCCAATATGGCAAGCGGATGCTGATTATTATAATTTGCATTTAACTGTTTATGGGGCCAATACTATAAATTCATTAGTAGTTCCACTCAATATAGATAACGTCTGTATTACTGAAGTTTCGGAACCTGCAGTTTGTAAATCAGATTTCACTTACGAACTTTTAGATTGTGGTCAGGTTTGTTTAACCGATATGTCTTGTGCAGAAAACTACACAAGAACATGGACAAGAAACGGTGCCACTTTTAGCAGTGCTGAAACGGCTTGCTCAACTGTTTCCAATTCTGGAACTTATGAATTTTGTTTATCAATTGAGTCTCCAAATTGTTCAGATACTTATTGTGAAAGTATAGAAGTTATTATACAAGGTGATCCTCCGGTCGTGATCTGTCCTGCTGATAATACAATAGAAACCACAAATGTAGATTGTAAAGTGGAGGGTATTTTAGATGACCCAAGTGTTGATTTAGATGATTGTGCATTTTCTTCTGAAACAATTTGCATTCGTTCAGATGGCTTGCCATTGTCAGATTTATATTGTGAAGGAATTACAACAATCAATTGTGTAGTGACTGATGACTTAAATAATTCTGCAAGTTGTAGCTATACAATTGAAGTGGTATGTACACCAGATCCAATTTTTGAATTATGTGGTCAAGCTGTTGTTACTTGTTTTTCTGGTGTAGATGGTACTTCTGGTAATTTTCGCATTCCAAACCCTAATGGTCCTGTTTTAGGATTACTGAATGTACGTGATAGAAGTGGAGTAAATGTAGGTACTAATTGGACAGCAGCATCTGCTGGACATTATCATCATAATTCTTGGACTGCTCAAAATTTGGGTGAAATATTTGGGATTGCTTTGGATGATTCGGGTAACATCTATGTAACCAATTCAACAGTTTATGGATCTCATCCTTTTGGTCCTTTAGGTGGTGGTGGTATTTATAAAGTAAATGCTAGTTCTGGAGCTATTACAAATCTTGTTGCACTGCCAAATGGCAATGACCCATCTCAAGGTCCTGGACTTGGAAATATATGCTATAGTCCTTTGTATGACCTTTTGTATGCTACCAATTTTCATGATGGTCTCATTTATATTGTTGATCCAAATACAGGTAACATAATATCAACCTTTGACCCATTTTTAGTCAGCGCACCTGATCCAACAATTAATTATTCATTTGCTCCCTTAGGAGACAGACCTTGGGGAATTGGAATTAATCCGTCAGAACCTGATAAATTATATTTTGGAAACTGGGTAGAATCAATTAAAGCATTTGATGGTATTGTGAATCAAATATATTCGGTTTCATTAAATTCACTTGGGTTGCCTGTTGGAGTTGAGCAATTGGAAGTTGATGTTTCAGAATTTATTTCTAGAGATCGTAGCGCACCTTGTTCTGATATCGCTTTTTCCCAAGATAATAAAATGTTAATTGCTCAAAGATCTATGGAAGGAAATATCATACCTGATTTTATATTGATTTGGGCACATGAATCTTACATCGCTGAGTATGAAAGAGCAACTGTTTCTCCATTTGATTGGGTTATAAGTAATGGAAATATCTCTCCGTATCAAAATGGATTTCATAATAAATTTCGAGTAGGTGATTATCGTGATGGAGGCAATTCTGCAGGTGGAGTAGACTATGGGTACGAATCGTTTACTACAGGCTTGCCTATGATTTGTGATGCTATGGTTTGGGCAACTGGTGATGCATTGTCACCTAGTCATGCAAATGCAAACAGTGCGGAACCTTGGATTTATGGATTGCAAGGATTGTCTAGTACAGGGGGTACTGTAAACAATAGCTACCTCATTGATTTTAATAATAATGTAATAAGTTGGGACAAAACTCAAATTGGGGATGTCGAAATATTTAAATGTTTTTCCTGTAACGCTGATACTACAGATTGCGATTTGCTGAGCATCGAATATGTAGCCTTAAATGATGAAGATGAAACAACTTGTTGTTATTCAGCAAATGTGACAAATAACTTTGGGATCGAATTGAATAAAATTTGTATTGACCTAACGAACACTCCAGAATGGATTATAAACACAGGTAGCTTGAGCTCAGGTTATTCTTGGGATTTTGTTTCGTCTTATAAACTATGTATAGAAAACGCAAATGGTTTTCCTGTAGGAACAAGCAATGATGTATTTTCATACTGTCTTTCTGAAATTAATAATGCTGTTATGCCAGCAGATACACAATGTGTCGTGACTTCATGGTTTATAGATGATCTTCAAACTCAGTGTCAAGACACAATTAAATTCGAGTGTGGTGAAATTCAAGGAGATACTTGCATGGTCATCAGTAATATCATGACGATGTGCAATCCAGAAAATGATTACTCATATTGTATCTGTTTTGATGTCACGAACAATTCTGGTCAAGATGCAGCCAATTTAAAACTTGAAAACCTAAGCACTGGATTCGTTTTTGTTAATGGTTGTGGCGGTACTGGATTTCCTTTGGGAGGCAATACACATCTCTATGATTTTTATGAAGCAGATGGCGTCACACCTGCTTTTAAAGATGGTACAACAGAGAATCTTTGTGTTAATATTATAGCAAATACAATTATTTCAAATAATACAAATGTCAGTTTTCAAGCCAGTTTATACAATGATGAGGCTTGTTGTTCAGAACCAGAAATCATTGAACTGCAAGTTGATCCTTGTTGTGATCCTTGTTCTGAAATTAATACTGTAGTTATTGCCAATGACGATACCAGTACAGATTCGACCTGTTGTTATTTATTAAGTATTGAAAGTAGTTGCAGCTACCAGTATTTTTCAAAAGTTCAAATTGATATTGTCACTCCTGGTATTGGTTTCGGCTATTTTGGTAATGCATCACCTATAGATTGGGATATGGTAGGAAATGACCAAAGTATTACTATGACGCCTTCATTGGCAGGCAGCATTCCACAGGGCATTTCAAATATTTTAGACTTTTGTCTAACTGATGTAGATGAACCCTCAGAAGTGCCTCAGCAAATAAGGATTCAGTATTATACGCTTGATCCTGCTCTTGATGAGATAGTTGCTTGCGACACTTTGATTGAATTGAATTGTCCATTGAGCAAAAACGCATGTGCATTTGTTTTTAACGAACAAATCGAATGTGATGTTGACAATCAGAAATATAATATTACGGTTGATGTTAAAAATTTAAGTAATCCAGATTTTGCAGCAACAGAACTTTTGGTAACTCCAGGTTCTATAGCCCAATATGTCAATCCATGGACTTTTCAATTGACACCACCACTGACAAATGACAACAGCAGCAGAACAGTCAGTTTTTGTTATGAACCTCCAGTTTTTCCGGATCCTGACGGCTTGCTGCCTATAAAATGGTTTTTACACAATGCGACCAAAGACAGTTGTTGTGCAGGTCATGAACTTTTATTCGATACACTTTATTTGCCTCCTTGTTTGCCTCCTTGTGAAATAGTTTGCCCAGATGATCTGACAGTAAATTGTTGTGGTCCTGTAACTTTACCTACTCCTACCTTAGAGGGAGATTGTACCAGCGCAACATTTAGTTGTGTGAGGGCTGATGGTTTAGCCTTGACTGATCCTTTTGATATTGGTGCAACGTGCATTACTTGTGAATTAGATGGCGCAATGGAAAGTTGTACGTATTGTGTAACAGTTATTGATACACCACCAGTTTTATCCTGTCCAATTGATGTGACAATTCTGGAAGGTGATTCTATACTTCCTGATGTTTTAGGTGAAGCCAGTGTAGAAGATGATTGCAGTAATTTGACAGCGACTTATGAAGATAATATTACAAACAATGGTGTCTGCCCTTATGTGATTGAGCGTGTATGGAAAGCCAACGATGGATGTAATGAAGAAGTGACTTGTACGCAATTTATTCAAGTGCAATGTTCCGCACAATGTGAATTAATATGCCCAGATGATTTGACTGTAAATTGCTGTGGTCCTGTAACTTTACCTTCTCCTACTTTTGGTAGTGCCTGTCAAGGCAGTGTAGTTTGTGTAAGAGCTGACGGATTAAGTTTAACTGATCCATTTGATGAGGGAATAACTTGTATCACTTGTGAGTTGGCAGCAGAAATGCTGAGTTGTACATATTGTGTAACTGTAGTTGATATGCCACCAATGATAACATGTCCTATTGATGTAACTATTGTCGAAGGTGATGTGACTCTACCAATTGCCTTAGGGGAAGCACTTGTGGAAGATGATTGTAGTTCTGTAACAGCAACTTACATGGATAATATTACCAATAATGGCATTTGTCCTTATGATATAGAAAGAGAATGGAAGGCCATTGATGATTGTGGTCAAGAGGTGGCTTGTGTGCAACACATAAAGATTGATTGTGAAATGATGTCGTGTCCTCAATGTTTTTCAGATTTGACTTATGATCCTGTATGTATTGATTTAGATGGGACAGTTGATATTACCTGGAATAATTTATGTCTTGACCAAACAATTGGCATTACACTTATTAATTGTACAACGGGCACGGTAGTAGGCAATTCTGTAATTACAACTCAAAACACAGGCTCTTATCTATGGCAAAATCCTATACCTAATCTTACGCCTGGTATGTATCAGTTGTATGTTGAATGTATAGCAGGAAATTGGTGGCAATATGGTACTTGTTTTGAAATTGGAGAATGTGATACAACTTGTTGTGTTGACTTTGAAGCACCAATAGTTCTAAATGCTAGTGACGATCCAACAAACCCCTTGATAGAAGTTGACTATGTTGATGTCGATGGAGATGCTTATCTCGATCAGGTTTACTTTACGCAGCTTAGTCCAAATGGCAACACCTTGGCATGGAGAAAGAATATGCAAAATAGCAAATTCGACGTTGCGCAACCCGTACTTCCTAATGTACCTTGGTTGGCAAAAAGACTGCCATATAACTACGATATTAATTCTGATAATTATGAGGAACTTTTTATTGTAAATTTCAGTACTGGCGAACTGGAGTACATCGAAGCTTCTAGCATAGGACTTGATTTTACAACAATCAATCCATTAGGAATAAATATTGGTGCTGATGGCTTTTACGCTATAGGAGATTTGAATAACGATGGGTGTCCAGATTTGGTTTTGAGATCAGGAGTGGATCGTGATGTGTATTTTTACGAAGGAAGCTGTAATCCAATTGTTTCTTCGTTTAATAGGATTAATACACCTTTATTAACAATTACCCCAGATAATGGCGAATTTCCAGTACCAGAAATTTATGATGGCGATTGTGATGGGGATGAAGATTTATATTTTGGTTTATCTGGAGAGATTAGAATGTATGAAAACTTAGGCACTTCTGTTGGAGTGGGTTCTTTGCCTGATATTAATTTAGCTTATTTGTCAAATGTCCATAATGTAACAGGAATTTCAAATACTACAGAATTTGTAATCCCTCGCTTTGTAGATGTTGATAATGATGGAGATAAGGATTTATTTATTGATGATCAATCTCAGCTTCAATATTATGAAAACAACTGTGATCCTGTTTTGCCTTGCACTTGTCCTACCGTACAAGAACAAGTTGTTAGTTTTGAAGGATTAGAATCAACTATAAATTGTGGTGCAACATTTATGTTGCCTGAAAATGTAACCTCAGATATTGTTGTGTCTGGTGATTTTGATTGCTCAAGTTCATGTACAAATGGTCAGATCTCTTGGCAGATTGCTTCAGCGATAGGCTTGCAAACGGGCACATCAAATACAGGTTCTTACTCTATTACTTTGTCTAGTGCTTGGTTCTCTAAGTCAGGCTCTTACACATTTGTTTTAAATGGCAGTTGTGATATGGAAAGTTGCAATTCTTGTAGTATTACTTTTGAAGTACCTTCCACAATTTGTGTTTGCAATGATTTCTCAAATGTACAAATGACAACGCAGAATAATATTTATGATTTGGATTGTGGTTTGGATGAGTTTCGAAATTTATTAGAATGTCCTCAAATTGATCCTATTATTGCAATTGATGGTCAAGTAGGTTGTGCAGGAGGCTGCATGATGAGTGTTTTAAATTGGGAATTAAGAAGGAATGGCGTGCTATATGTTTACAATGGAACTTCATTAGATAATCAAATGACAGGGGTGGATGCTTTTGGCAATTATCAAATTGACTTGAGTACTGTTGATTATTGGGAGCCTGGGAATTATCGCATTGCTGCTGTTGGTTTTTGTGATGCGACAACCAAGTGTGAATGCAACCACGAATGGATAGTTGAAGATGATTGCGATTGTAATTGTAATGACTTCAATAATATTGATCCTATCTTGATACAAGATTTTTTCAATTCAAATTCTTGTACAATTCAATTTCATTTTGATAATGTAGGTCCTTGTGATGTTATCGAGTGGACTTGGCAAGTGGTGGGTGTCCCATTGACCGCAATATCAAAAACTACTATTGGGTCTGCGCCTGTTCAATTTACAGGTTTAGATGACACAGCTTATTTATTGAGCGCACAAATTGTGAGAACACCTGTTGATCAAAATGCGTGTAGCCGCAATTTTTCAAATGTATACATTTTAAATTGCGGATCAACTACAGGGGGGAGTGGTGATCTGTCATTCATTCATGATGGATTAGTACATGAAGGAGTCGCAGATTATAACCTTGAGGTTGATGAGAACAATGATGTTGTTAACGTCTCTGCTATCAATGATTTAGAAGCCTACGGCTTAGATGTTAAGCTGGGACAAACTAAAGGTTTTGGATACACGCATAACAGCTGGATTGAGAATGTCAATGAGAATGACAGACAATTTACCGCACGATATTATGGCAGTAGAAACGGCATAGAAAACAGTTTACTCAGAGTCAACCAAGAAGAAATTGTATTTATGGATGGCGAGCCATATGTCAGATGGGTAGTCGACAACTCGACTTTAGGTGTCATCAATAATCAATTGATTATAACTGATCCTACAGACGGAATTATAGCCGATCTCACCCTCGGAAATGGAGAGCCTCTGTATTTTAAATCTAATGGTGGGACAGATATTTATGTTCCTGAAACAAATACAGAGTTTATTAGTAGTCGATCAAATGAGGACAATATAACTGTAATGCTGCCTAACAATGATCTTATAGAAGTGCCTGCGGGCAGTACTATGAAGATAAGTGCTATAAACCCACAAGGCGTTGTAGACTTTTTCAGTCTTGTAGAAATGAGATGGATAGGCAGTGGAACAGACGCACTTTTTAATGAGCATGTTATTATGTTTGAAGATATGGTGTCTAACCATGCTATGGGCAATATGTTATTTGCTGCTAATAATTCAGGTAATCAATTAGACTTATTAAATATTTCTGATGGAGATGAAGAAGATCTACTTGTGAGATGGCCTTATTGTTCAGGTGTAAGTACAAATGGGGTCACACATGAAAACATTTGGGAATCGAAATTATTGAAGAATTTTAATAATGATGCAAGCATGCGTATAAATCTTATAGGAGATATTGAGGAAGAAGGTGATAGGACTTTAAGTACAATTGATATCACTTCAAGTACCGATGGCTTTTATCAAATTGATCCTTTTGTAAATCTTCCTAGTTCTACGATGGTAACACATCAGTTTTATCAGGATGGTAGTCTTGTTGATGAATGGACTGGTAGTCTAGCGGAAACGGCTTTAAGGTCTGATGGTTTTCCAATAAGTTCCACCGGCTATGGTGATAATTTAAATAGTGTATTTACTGTTGGATTGGGTTTTGAACCAGGAGCTATTCTCAGTCTCAATGGCAATGAATTTGTCGCGGATGCCTATAGAGCTGCCTTAGAAATAGACAATAATAAATATAAAATTAGACACTGTACCTATTCAATGAAGAATGTAGATAGTATGACCATGCTGGATGAAAATTGTGAAGTGGATATTATTGATAATATAGAAGAAAAATTAGATTCACCTTTAGGTATAAAGATTTATCCAAATCCAAACAGTGGAAACTTTAATATAGAATTTGATGAAATTCTTAGCGACAATGTCTTAATGACGCTGACAAATGTCATGGGACAAAAGGTACATCATCAACTCTTAACGCATTATGAGAGAGCATTCACAGTTGATCTCAATGATCTGGAATCTGGTGTTTATATTTTAAGCTTAAAAACGAAGAATGGATTGAGGTTTACGACTAAGATCATCAAGATATAGAAGTGAGCATATTAACTGGAAGGGCTGTGGATTATATTCGCAGCCCTTTTTAGTTTCCAGCAAATGTGGTTTTATTTGCCTATTCAGCCCTAAAATCATGTCTTCTACTAAAAGAATAATGATTTTCATTCATTTCCACTGAATTTATGCACCATATTATATATTTGAATAGCTAAATTCGTTCATTATAAAGTGAAGTTGCGATATACATATATTTTAATCCTCATTTTGATTGTTTCATGTACCGTCACCAAAAAAGTGAAGACGGGTGAAATGGCTTATGAGCGTAAGCAATTTGCTTTGGCCACGGAATTACTCAAGGAAGAATTTGAAAAAAGTCAGGACAAAAAGGTGCAAGCCCGTAAAGCTTTTTTATTGGCCAAATCATATGATATATTACAGCAACAAGGAGAGGCACTCCAGTGGTATTCTAAGGCAGATAAATTATCCTATAGGTCTACAAGTGATATCGATTTGGCTTATGCTATGAAAAGAAATGAGCGCTATGCAGACGCGGCAAATCTATTTGCAGATATATTTAGAAAAACAAGAGATCAAAAGTACAATCGCGAATCAAGTTTTTGCAAAGAAGCTGCCGTCAAATTGGTAGAGAAAGATAATTTCCAAATTGAACGCTTTGCCTCCAATTCAAAATACTCAGATTATGCACCTGCGTTTTATGAAAATGATTTTTTAGTTTTTACTTCTGATAGGGGAGGGAACACAAACATTGGCGATTACAAATGGAATGGGCATGCTTTTTCTGATATCTACATTACAAACTTGAGGGGACGTAATCCTATGCTTTTTGATGGGACAATTAATTCCGAGGCGTCTGAAGGCGTTGTTTGTTTTAGTAAAGACTTTAGTGAAATGTTTTTTACGAGATGCTATTCGGATGAACTCAGAGACCAGACTTGTAAAATTTATTACAGCAGAAGACCAAACGGATTTTGGCTAGAGCCAGAAGCCTTACCTTTTTTTGGAGAGGAAGTCAATTATGGACAGGCGACATTGGTTGAAAATGATAGTGTCCTTATCTTTTCGGTTCGCCTAAAAAATGAGGCTAATCATGATCTGTATTATTCTGAAAGAGTTGAAGGCGGATGGAGTGAAGCGACTATTATGCCCTCTTACATCAATACGCAAGGGGATGAAAGTTTTCCGACTGCTTTTGGAGATACATTGTATTTTTCTTCAGACACTCACATGGGATTTGGAGGATTAGATATTTTTAAAACATATCTTAAAAATGGCAAGTGGACCAGACCTGAAAATATGGGCATGCCTTTAAACAGTGGTGCCGATGATTTTGGATTGGTTATCAACCCCAGTTTCCAACCTACTGCTAGTATAGAAATTCAAGGCTATTTTTCTTCTTCTAGAAATACGGGTTTTAATGATGATATCTTTTTCTTTTCTAAGTTTCCTGAAGCTTTGGATCCTGAAGAATCTGAAGACCCCATTGTAGAAGAGGTTAAATATTTAATGTACTTATCTGGTCGCATAGTCGAGGTGCAACATGAAGATAAAGATCCCAATAAAAAAATTATAGGAAAGAAAGCTTTAAAAGGCAGTCAAATTGAAATTAGCAGTGGAGATACGCTCATCAGTCTAAAGTCAGACAAGAATGGAAGATTTTTAATCCAAATTGATCCATATGAAAATTACGATGTCAAGGCAAGCAAAAAGGATTTCTTGAGTAGTCAATTAGAATCTATCGGAATATTTAAAAAGATGGATCAGGATACCACAATTAATATAGAACTGAATTTAGAAAAGATAGTGTATAACAAAGAGATCAATCTAAATAATATTTATTACGATTTTGAAAAGTGGGATATTAGAGATGATGCCAAACCCACTTTAGATACTTTAGCAAATTTACTGAAGTTAAACACGGGGTTAAAAATCCAATTGTCATCGCACACAGATTGTAGGGGAGAATTTGCTTATAACGAAGAGCTCTCACAAAAAAGAGCACAGTCGGCAGTAGATTATATTTTGACGAAAGGCATTGCAAAAGCAAGATTACGTGCTAAGGGTTATGGAGAATCATCTCCTCAAATTCCATGTCCTTGTGACAGCTGCTCCGAAGAAGACCACCAGACTAATCGTCGTACAACATTTAAGATTCTTAAATAGGAGCGACTGCTTGCGCAGCAAAAAGATTGACTAAATGTCAATCTTTAAGGAGCGAACCGATGCATCAGCATCGGGTGGGAGGCTCGATTCAACAGGGATCAATTTAGGGATATC
>ENA-ORXM01003659-ORXM01003659.1-marine-metagenome-genome-assembly--contig:-NODE-3659-length-14861-cov-4.636431_pt1 | contig 14861 bp, 12 predicted proteins | sample MGYA00237867_ERZ511480 | MGnify/ENA primary metagenome ERZ511480 (study PRJEB26309, sample SAMN06266103) | marine metagenome | isolation source: Algal blade | place: United Kingdom:Sidmouth, United...
TTTGGCAGAATACGGGCGTTTTATGCAACTATAAAATGTGAGTATGCTATTTTAGAATTTAGGTGCTTTGGAAATTAGTTCCTCGGTTTTATATGGCAAAATATTTCTAAAAAAAATCAAACAATGCCAAAACCCCGTTATAAGAAATAACACAAGAGAACACAAAGGCCAATATAAGTCCAATATTAATCGAAATACTAGTCCTATAGTCTTTCATTAGCTTTTTGTTATTTATAAGTAACATTATACCTATAATAACTAGGGGCAACACAAATACATTGAAAATCTGAGATACGATTTGCATTTCAACTGGGTTTGAGCCAAAAACAGGGACAATCAATGCAAACAAACAGGCAAAGGCAGTGATTCTCTTAAACTGCTTGGAACTGGTATCCAATTCCCCAGATTGGAAGTCTGCTATTAAAATAGGGACTATCAATAAAATAGGAAATATGGAAGAAAGTCCCGCGCTTAGAGTTCCAAAAAAGAAAAGAGTCAGGGCGAATTTACCGGCAACAGGTTCTAGGGTATTGACCATATCCAAAACTTGAGTAACCGGTTTACCATCATAAAAAAGAGCTCCGGTAGCGACGGCCATCACGGCCGCACTTATGACAAAAACCAAAATTGCGGCTACAATGGCATCCTTTTTTTGTTCTTTTAGGTTTTTAATGTTCCAGCCTTTACCCTTTACGAAAAGGGGGCGCGATAAAAATGTAGCTGCTGCCATGGTAGTTCCGACAAAGGCGGCTACCAACATTTTACCACCTTGCACCTCTGGAATACTAGGAACGAGTCCACGTACTATGTCCGCGGGTAATGGGTAGACCATAAAGAGGGATATTAGAAAAGAAAGACCCATTATCGTAACAAAAATGACGAGTATCTTTTCAAAAAAGGTATACTTGCCCACCAAAAGAAGTGCATAAAAAATTGCCGTTACCACTGCAGCGATACCTATTACCGTTTCATATTTATATTCAGAAATCTGTGGAAAATAAATCGCAAAAATTTCATAAATGATATTGGCAGAAATCCCCATGATTCCCATTAAAGAATTCCATTGGCCAAAGGCAATTCCGATAATGATCAGAATGGCCATGACCTTGCCCCATTTCAAGTGTTTTTTAAATGCAAAAAGGGCCGTTTCGCCAGTTATCAGGGTATAATTGCCATAAACATAAATGAGGATACCTGAAAAGAAACAACTTAAAAGCAACACCCACAAAAGCTGCATGCCGTAAGTACTACCTGCAACGATCATTGAGGTAACACTTCCTGTACCGATGGTGTAACCAATAGCGAAAATTCCTGGACCAAAAGCCAGGACGACCGCCAATATCTTTTTTAAAAATGATTTGTCGGTCGCTGTTGGCTGGTTCATTTGTGAAGGTTTTGAATATTATATTCCTAGGCCTTGTCCTCCGGTAATTTGGATGGTCTCTGCAGTAAGGAAACCAGCATTATCGCTCGCCAAAAAAGAAACTACCGATGCCACATCTTCAGGTTGTCCGAGCCTACCTAATAAAATATTGTTTTTCCAGGAGGCGAATACCTCCGGTTTCGTCGATTTAATTTGGGCATGGAAGGGTGTGTCGATCGTACCGGGAGAGACGGCGTTTACTCTGATGCCATCTTGGGCAAGGTCTTTTGCCATTGCCCGGGTCAATGCATGAACTCCCGCTTTGGAAGTCCCGTATATTCCGGCCCCTGGTCCTCCGGCGTTCCACCCCGCAATCGAGGTATAATTAATTATAGATGGGTTTTCCCCTTTTTTAAGAAATGGTATTGCGGCCCTTGAAGCAAAAAACACGGAATCAAGGTTCAATGCCATTACAAATCTGTAAAACTCGGTTGTCATTTCTTCGAACCGGGACCTACCACCTAATCCGCCTGCATTATTGACAAGCACATCGATTTTACCGAACTTTTCTCCTATAGCTTTGATATTTGTAGTTACGGCATCTTCTTTTGTGACATCAAAGCCAAAATATTCGGCAGTGATTCCTTCCGCTGTAAGCTCTTCGATACGCTGAGCTCCCGCTTCATCATCTATACCGTTTAAAACCACGGTATATCCATCTTCACCTAATCTTCTTGCTACTGCAAATCCGATGCCTCCTGTAGCTCCCGTAATGACTGCTATTTTTCCTTTTTGATCGCTCATTTTATTAACTGAATTTAAAGTTTAAATTATTTTTCTGCTTTTAACGGTTCAATTTTTGGACATAAAATCCAGACGCTTGCCATTGTAATAATTGCCAGTGCCGCACCGATTACAAAGGCCGGTGTATAATTACCCCCTGAAGTAAGCCAAGGCACCAAGGCCGTTAGGCCAAATGCCCCTAATTTGGCCCCCATTCCTGCAAATCCTGAGAGGGTGCCCACCGATTTTCCGCCGAATAGATCACTCGGTAACGTCTGCACGTTACCAATAGCTATCTGAAAACCAAAAAGGATAACGGCCATGAGTGCAACAGCAGTTTCCGGGCCTCCGGGATTTTTCATTGCCAACAGTGTCGGCAACATAATCATACAACCTAAAGAGATGACGAACTTGCGGGTTTTGTTCACCGACCATCCTACCTTGATACGGTTTTGGGCCAAAAGCCCTCCAAACCAAGCACCGATCATGGCGCCCACATAAGGCACCCATGCGTAAAAGCCTATGGATTTTACATCCATTCCGTATACCTCGTTGAGATAAATCGGTATCCAAAATATAAATAACCACCAAATCGGGTCTATGGCAGTTGATGCGATAATGACACCCCAACTCTCTTTATGTTTTAACATCTTACCGGTATCGGGATTGTAACCTTCATCATCAACGTCATCTTTATTAGCATCTTGGTTTTTCTGCCCGGATAAAATGTACTGTCTCTCTTCATCGGTTATCCAAGGGTGTTTGGAAGGTGGAGACTTTACCAATATCCACCAAGGAACAAGCCATATTAACCCTAGGAGCCCGACCAAAATGAAAATGTAGTGCCAACTAAAATATACCGATAATAATCCTATGGTAGGAAAGGCGATGATACCTCCAATGGCCGCACCTGAATTGAAAATACCTTGGGCCAAGGCGCGTTCTTTGGTCGGAAACCATTCAGCGTTTCCTTTTGCGGCTCCCGGCCAATTTCCTGCTTCGGCCACACCTAGAAAAGAACGAAAAATGGTAAGGCTCACTACGCCCTTAGCAAAAGCATGCAACGCAGTAGCGATGGACCAAAACCCAATCGATAGTGTAAAACCGAGCCGTGTTCCGACCTTGTCAAAAATCTTTCCAAAAATGGCTTGGCCAAAGGCATAGGAAAATATGAAAAAGGTCGAGATGAGTGCATAAATTCCTTTACGCTCGTCTGCGTTCTTCTCCGGGTATAGTTCTTCGGCCATATCGGGCCACAGTACTGGCAGTGCTTGCCGATCGATATAGTTAATGACCGTAGCAAGCGCTATAAGCGTTATTACCCACCATCTAAGTCTTTTAATTTTCATACTGTATTGTTAGGCGTTAACTCAAAATTTAGCTATTATTTGTCAATACAAACCTTGCAAGCCAATTATGCTTGATGATAGATATACCCGAATTATAGCTAGAATATGCCGAGGTGTTCGGACGGATTTCTTACACCTACCTTATCGTAGTCTTATTCTAAGTATTAATTCCCTTCACAATAATTGATACAGAAGATGAGAGCGTGCAATTTCATCTTCCTAATTTCTTCAGTTGATCTTCGTTTATATCATAGCAATACTGGTACAACATTTTAAAATGAACCTTCATTTTTTCTTTTGCCAATTGAGGGTCTTGTGCTTTTATCGCTTCGTAGATTTCACGGTGCTCTCCGATTCCAATAAACGCCATGTTTTTATCACAGACATGATACTTTTCAAAATTGGTAATAATTTCCGGGGTGATAATTAACATAAGTGTATTCATCGTGCTATTGCCACTCGCTTTTGCAATCGCCAAATGAAAAAGTAAATCTTCTTGTACAGCATCTTCACCATTCTCCACTTTTTTGCTGTAGGCTTCAAGAGCTTCTTTTATTTTTACCAAATCTTCTTCGGTTCTCCTTCGAGCAGCCAATCTCACGGTCTTCAATTCCAATAAAATTCTGGTCTCGACCAATGACTTGAAATCAGGGTCTTCGAGTCTCAAAATATCCTCTAGCATACCGTTCATCGCTACTTGACCTATGTCGGCAACAAAAGTTCCACTTTGCGGTTTCGATTTCAGTATACCATAGAATTCCAGCTTTTGTATGGCCTCTCGAACGTTGCTTCTGCTTACTCCGAACTTTTCCGACAACATTCTTTCCGAAGGAAGTTTGTCGCCAGGCTCAAGGTTTTTGAAATTCATTAAATCCCTGATTTTAGATATAATTTCTTTTTGGATTTCTTGGTTTTCAGTTTTTATAGGAACTTCTAATCTCATTCTTAAATCGTAATTTTAATAATTGACAATTGGTTAACCAGATTGGTCTGTTAAAATTAACCATTATATCGAACTAGAAAAAAGTAAAAACTCCACAATCGTCCAGAAAAAGTGTATTATCATCCAAAATCGGACATATTTACCGGCCCTCGAGGGAAGAACCGGTAAAACATCCTTAAAAACCAACTCAAACAACTATCATTCAAAAATCAATTCGTATTAGTATCCGGGATTCTGGGTAATTACGCCATCGCTCGCAAGAACTTCCGAGTTTGGAATAGGAAAAACGTGGTAATTGCTATCGATAGTTTGGCCCATCTCGGCATCGACAGTACCGGTTCTCACCAAATCGAACCATCTGTGGCCTTCAAATGCCAACTCCAATCTTCTTTCATCAGCAATGGCTTGTCGCACCAAAGCCTGACTATTAAGAGCCGCAGCATCTAAAGGAGCTAACCCGGCTCTCGTTCGAATATCATCTAAAAGACCTAAAACGTCAGCTGCAGATGAACCTGTTTCGTTCAATGCTTCCGCGTACATTAAAATAACATCAGATAATCTCATTTCTATAAAATCCTGTTCAAGACCTCCAGTAAATTTCGGACCGGTATTATTTTCCTCATCAATAGTTAGCGCTCTTCTTAGGTCTCCACCGACAAGTGTATCGTTGGCAACGGCATCAAAAGCAGCGACTAAATCTGTATCTAATGGAGCAAGGGATTTTGTATCGCCCCCGCTAAACCATCCTGGAAACTCAGTACCCGCCGTATATACGTCAGGAACTGTAGATGATACTTGCGTTGCATAGATAACCTCGGTATTTCCATCGGTCACAACATTGGCAAAGTCGGTTTCTAAAGCAATCCCTAGGCCGGCGGCAGCGTTTATAACAGCCGAAAGTTCTGTCGCCGCATCGCCATAATTACCCTGGTGCATGTATACTTTACCAAGAAATCCCCGGGCTGCGATTTGAGTTGCGCGCCCATTTCCTAATCCAGAGTTATCCAAAGTAGCTATTGCAGCTTGCAGGTCTGGAATAATCACATCACTGTAGACGCTAGCTGCGGGTTGTCTTGTTAAAATAGATGTATCCGATACATCGGGTGCAGGGGACAGATTCACTGTCACATCACCAAAAACCATCACAAGCTTGAAATAAGATAGCGCCCTTACAAATCGGGCTTCAGCGACTTCGGTACCATCCTCTGAATTATCGATGACGTTATTCGCACTTAAGATTGCCTTGTATAGATTGGTATAGAACGGACGAAAAAACTGCTCTACTAAATCTCCACCTGCCAAGTCTGCATTGAATCTGTCAAATGCAGGATAGGGCTCTTCGTCCATCAGCATATTATCGGCTCTAAAGTCACCCATTATCGCCAATGGTGTTGGAGTACCCGTCTGATAATGATATGCAGCGTTCAAAGCACCGGCATAATCCGCCAAAGAACTTGATTCTAATTGTTTCGGTGGAAGTTGGTCCAAATCATTGTCACATGCCGTTGTAATCAGCAATAATCCCAATACTAAATATATATTTTTCATGTTTTTTTATTTAGAAATTAACATTTAAACCAAGCGTAAAGCTTCTTACGATCGGGCTTGCCCCTTCTTGGTACCCATACGTTGTTGGGCCGAGATAGCCACCATTGGTAGTCTCTACACCTTCAGGATTAAATGAGGTGTAATTATCTCCGAACAGATACAATAAGTTCGTACCCGCGGCATATAACCTCACGGAGCTTAAACCAATTTTATCAATCACATCCGAATCAATCGTATACCCTAAAGTTAGGTTTCTTAAGGCCAAATACGACGCATCTTGAATGCCTGCACCATGCGCATTTCTGGTCTGCTCATAGAACCGACCACTAGCATCGGCAACACCATCACCATCGGCATCAAAACTATCACGTAGTCTGCCACCGAATTGTGATTTCCAGTAGATTGGATCGATATTGTACACCTCTGCTCCTTGAGATCCTTGGAACTGTAGTGATAGATCAAATGCCTTGTAGTTTAAATTACTTGACAGACCCCAATAAAAATCTGGAGTGGCCGACCCTAACTTGACATAATCACCTTCATAGGTAATCTCATTATCACCGTTTTGATCTACAACGTACCATTCAGAACTGCCGAATCCGATATTTCTTGATGGATCTGCGATATGTATGGTTTCAACCTCTCCGGTCACTGCATACCCCCACATTTCACCAAGTTCTCCACCTACATAATTTCTAAACTCAGGCCCTCGACCGCTAGGTCCACCATAAACTACCCGAGGCAGTTCGTCCAAATCGCCCAGACTGGTGATTTCTTGATTCACGGTAGATAAGTTGGCACCAAGACTCCAAGAAAAATCTTCGGCCTGTACTATACTAGCATTGAGTTCCAACTCCAAACCGGAACTTGTTATGTTACCCCGATTAAGCACGACAGAAGGTACACCGAACACTTCGGAAACGCTTTGATTGATCAGCATATCTTCAATATCGGAAGTGTAGTAATCTACACCCACTCTTAAACGGTTATTAAAAAACCCTAAATCAGCACCATAATTTGTTTCCGTATTTGTCTGCCAAGTCAAATCAGGGTTTGCTACATTATTAGGTATAAGAAATCCGGTTCCGGTAGCAGTTGGCGCGGCACTCAATAAGCTCAGCGCGTCGTACGACCCCAAAAAAGAGGTAGTACCTAAAGACCCTGTACTAAATCTTAGTTTGAATTGGCTCAACCCTTCACTATCCTTTAGAAAAGACTCGTTATGTATATTCCAACCTACTGAAACGGCCGGGAAGGTTGCATAACGTTGATTAGCGCCAAAACGAGAATCACCATCTCTTCTGATCGAAGCGGTTAGCAAATAACGATCATCAAAGGCATATTGAATTCTTCCAAAAACACTTCTTCTTGACCTAGTTTCGTCGATCTCTGTCGTAATCACGTCGGCAGGGTCAAATAAACCATAATTTTGAGGTAGGCCCATTGGCACATTGGTTCCAACCGAACTCATCCCCTTGATATAGGTGTTTTGCAATTCAAAGCCCGCAACCGCAGCGATATCATGCTTACCGTACACTTTTGCAAAGTTCAAAGTGGATTCACTTAACACAGAAGATGTTCGTATGTTTGAAATATCTAAATCAGATTGATTCGAACGTTCACGGGAATCTGCCAAAGTTCCTTGATAATAATAGTTCTCGACATCTCTAAAGTCTCCGCCTAGAACGGTTTTTACATTTAATCCATCGAAAAGTTCGTATTGTAGATAAGAGCTGACATTGCCGAAATATGTGGTTTGATATCTTCGTGCATTGTCAAACTTGGCCGCAGGGCCCGCATCGCCTGATCCACCAATACCATTTTGGTTTCTTCCGTAATGCCATTCGTGTGCAATATCACCGGGCTGTAAAGTATAGATGCTTGAGTTAATGTTACCGGTACCTCTATAACCTTGGTCAAATGCATCATCTATTCTACCGCCATCGCCGTTGTACGTCACAACACCTGCATCAGCTAATACCTGCCGCTGAGCATCCAATGACTGAACGAAATCGATTGACGCCTGCGTATGGTAAATGGGGTGGATACTATAGGATCTTAAGAGATCTCTCATATCATGGGGAACAATGTCTTGTTTCCCATAGAATCCGTTAAAACTTAATCCAGCTGTTAATTTTTCTCCCAAATTAGCATCTACGTTTAACCGAGCATTAATTCTTTCAAAACCTTGTCCCCTTACGATACCTTCCGTATTAAGGTAACCAAGAGAAGCAAAGGCCCTTAAATTTTCGCTACCACCACTGACGCTGAAGTCATGACTTTGTGTAGAACCGCTTTGGAACAACCAATCTTCCATACTTACGACATCGGGCGCATTACTGAGGGCATTTATTCTATAGTTCACTAAACGCGGATCGACAGCAGAAAGGTCATAAGCATCAGTTTGTATTTCATCGGCCCATTCTGAAGCCGTCTTTAACATTTCAATGTCGTTCACATACTTCTGTGAGAAGCTTGTATAGGCATTGTAACTAAAATTAACCTTACCGGCTCTACCTTTTTTAGTGGTCACCAAAATAACACCATTCGCTCCCCTAGAACCATAAATGGCAGCCGAAGCAGCATCTTTTAGAACCTCCAAACTTTGAATATCATTGGGGTTTACCGTTGCCAAACTCCCAGAAATCGGATAGCCGTCTACAACAATTAACGGACTTGAATCACCTGAAAGCGATGAAGCCGCCCTTACCTGTATCTTAGGGTCGGCTCCCGGCTCACCACTTTGATTTTGAATCAAAACCCCTGGCAACTTACCTGCTAGAGCATCATCCACACGAGCGGCTTGTATGGCAGCAACTTCGGCACCTCCTACCTTGGCGACAGCACCGGAAATATTTGCCCTTTTTTGTGTACCATAACCAACTACTACCACTTCATCAAGTTGACTGGCGTCTTCCGCAAGAGTGACATCTATAGTACTCTGACCGTTCACCGCAACTTCTTGGGTGGCATAGCCAATGTAACTAAATACCAAAGTTGCAGCGCTGTCTACATTGTCTATCGTATAATTTCCATCGAAATCGGCTTGCGTACCATTTGAGGTACCTTTAACTACAATACTTGCTCCAGGTAATGGACCACTTGAATCAGTGACCGTACCTGATACCGTTTGAGCCGATAGCGCTGAGAAACAAATAAATGCCCCGAACAATAGCAGCCTTTTTAATAACGTAATCTTCATAAAACTTAGTTTTAAATAAAAGTTAGTCTAATTTGCTTTTAACATTCAACACGGCGAAGCTTGTTAAATGATGATGACCGAAGACACGTATTCCAAAAAATTCAATGGATTATTGTAGTTTAGCAGAATATGATATCAATGGTATCATGTAAGTATTACTTCCCTTCGAAATGAAGTAATCAATTTTTAAAAGGATGGGCGTGCACCCGTCCTTTTTCTTTTTCTTGTATTTCTATTTTTCCATTCTGTAGTAAATTGTAGATTAATAGCTAGTCTATTGCTTTTGAATTGGTTTTCCATACTGGTTAACCAATTTGGTTTACCAAATATATGTTATTTTTCCGTTAAAAAAAATTTAAAACGAAATTTAACATTTTGAGGGTCAGAGCGGTCAAAAGTATTGATTATCAGTACATAAGATTCCCCGATATTGAATTCAATACTTCCTATCTAGGAAAAAGCTAGCCCTCCGTTGATATCAACGTTGGCACCTGTCATGAACGAAGTTTCTGAGGATGCTAAACAGGCTACGGTATTAGCAATTTCTTCGGCTGTGCCTTGTCTGCGAAGCGGTGTCATGTCCTCCACTTTTTTACGTACCTCATCTTTTGTAAAATCATCATGGAATTTGGTCGCGATCATACCGGGACATAACGAATTTACCCGTATACCCCTCGGGCCAACTTCCTTGGCCAAGCCTCTGGTGAAGGTCATGACTGCACCTTTTGATGTTGCGTAGGCCAGAGAACCGCCACCACCACCATCCCTTCCGGCTTGGGAGGCAATGTTGACTATAGATCCGCCGGATCCCATATGGGACAAAGCTGCTTGGGATACCAAAAAAGTAGAATTCAGGTTTAGGAACATGACCTTATTGAAGAAAGCCTCATCCATTTCGGCTATGGTTTTTCTGGCGACCAGACCCCCTGCGTTATTCACAACAATATCAATGGTATTGCCAAAAGCCGCAGTGGTTTCTTTAACTAGATTGTCTACATCCGCTTTTTGGGTCATATCGCCCTTTATAATGATACCAGTTCCCCCTACGGCCTCGATAGCTGCCAAGGTTTCCTTCGCATTATCTTCGTTATGGAAGTAGTTGGCCACAACTTTTGCACCTTCCTTTGCCAATCTAACACTTATTGCTTTCCCTATATCTCGCGTGCCACCAGTTACGATGGCTACTTTTCCTTGTAAATCCATAGTTATCCTTTTAATTTTTTAGAGGTCAGCAGTTCGATACCTGAGTATTGACTTTATAAATATTTGATTTTCAATACTGAATCTATTTTCTATTTTGTCCGTTCGAGCGCAGTCGAGACCTATTCGGCATAGGGGAGGTCTCGACTGCGCTCGACCTGACACTGTTTGCTAATTTGTCGTAGATTGATAATTGGCGACTATCTACCGACCTTTATTTTTTTTAGTTAAACAACTAAACTGTGGTTCATAACATTGAAGCACATTACATATTATAAACACCGCCATTAATGTCAAGCGTTGCGCCCGTAATAAAACCATCGTATTCAGAAGCTAAATATAGTACCGCTCTTGCTACGTCGTTGGCATCACCAGCACGTTGAATCGGAATTCCAGCAATTGTATTTGCCGCGGATTCTTTCGTTGTATGTGTATCATGAAATGAAGTTCCAAGGATAAGACCTGGAGCAACAGCGTTCACGCGAATACCTTTCGGACCCAATTCTGAAGAGAGCGCTCGTGTGAAAGTTAGTATGGCTCCTTTGCTTGTAGAATACGCTAGCGAACCGGGGTGACCCCCTTTGCGCCCGGCAAGTGATGCCAAATTTACAATACTGCTATTGTCATTTTTTGTAAGATGCGAAACTGCGGCCCTCGTTACAAACATCATAGAGGTGAGGTTGATGTCCATCACCTTTTGCCAGAACCCAACCTCCATTTCGCTGAGCATTCTACGCGCAACAAGTGAACCTGCATTATTAATTAATATATCTAAACCTCCCAATGCCCCCACAGTTTTTTCGACCAAAACATTTGCGTCTGTTTCTTTCGTTAGGTCACCTTTTATGGCAATCGCCTTCTGCCCTTTGCCAATGGCGTATTCGGTCAATTGGTCCGCAGTATCGGAACTGGAAAAATAGTGGATACCAACATGGGCACCGTTATCTATAAAATGCGTGGTGATTGCTTCGCCAATTCCCTGGGCGCCTGCGGTGATGAGCACGTTTTTTCCGGCTAATTTGTTTTGCATAGCACTATTTATTTCCAAAATAAGACACCCCGTCACCACTTAAGAAATCTTCTCTTACCGGACTGAAGGTGTCTATTAGCATACCTTCTTCCAGACAAACTGCACTATGCAAAAGATTAGGTTCGATATAAACGCCATCCCCTGCCTCTACGATTTTCTTTTCTCCATCAATTTCAAATTCAAATTTCCCTGAAACACAATAGGTAGTTTGGGTGTGAAAATGTTGATGCGGAGACCCTAATGCTCCTTGCTCGAATTTCACTTTTACCATCATGATCTGGTTGTCGTAACCTAAGAACTTTCTTGAGACTCCTCCTCCGAGTTCTTCCCATTCCATTTCTTTTGATATGATATACTTCTCACTAAATCGCTTCATAATTATTATATATTTCTATTAAAGTGGTAAGGACCTGACCCTTGGCACTCATGCCCGTTAGTGTTTAATTTATGGATATTTGTTTTACTTGAATCCGTATTGACATTCGAATAGTTCTGGTCGCCAGTGGTCACTAACTTTTCGGTATTGCTCAACGCTTTCTCGCGAATCTTGACAATTGGCTCACGGGCGACCAGATGCATGTTAATGGTTATGCTACTTTTAAAAATATTTATATTTCATTACCCAAACATTATACTTGGAGTTTGTCTCGAGTTACTTTTTGTTCGGCATAGTGCCCGCACCTACCGTAGCTTCCCTAAACCATACTTCGGTATAACAGCCATTTTCATACTGCTTGGCAATATCACCTCCATAGGTTTCTGCAGCGGTGGACCAAACCTTATTTATTTTACGACTTTTTCCATTGGTTTGGTTATAAGCACCTTGTTTAAAATAATTTAACTCTCCTTTATAGGCAGTGGCCCGTTCTGTGCCATCTTGACCGATTGGCATAAATAATTTCTTCGTCTGCTCTGGCAGATCTGATTTTTTTACATAATCCGATGCAATGAGGTTTTTGGTAAATGTTTTGGTTTCATGCCCTTCACTGATGAATGTGAGGTACATGATGCCCTCATATACATTTATTTCATAACTGAATTCTTCTCCCAATTCAATGCCATCTGCAGGCTCATCAGGATAGTTATTTTCGCTCGAACCTGTGACCGATATATCATGGCCCCATACCGCTGTTGAAAAATCCCACCGACCGGAATTATCATCACCGGCCGTATTGATTTCATAATGCCAGAAGACGGATCCCTTGGTATGGCCCGGAAATTTCTTGTAAAATATTTTTAATGGTTCATTTTCATGCCCTTCACCACTATGAATTTGCCCGACTACCACGGAGTATGAGGCCGGAACCCGCGCATCACCGGAAACTGAGACCTGCATCACCTTGCAGGTACCCGTTAATTTACCTCCTTCTTCAGGCGTCCATTCTCTTTTTTCGTGTAACTCGGTTCTGGTATTACTGGAGTTTTTCGAGGTGACACCGGAATTTGGTGTTTTGTAAACTACCCAGCGCCTCGTACCGTCAATTACTGTATAGAAAAAATCTTTATCCTCGAAGTCTACAATATTTTCAACAGTTGTTCCATCTCCCATCAAGATTTTAAATTTATCCATAAAGGGAATCACCTCACTCGGGTAGACCGTTTTTGTACTTAAGCCGTCATTGGCTTCGAAATACCCTGCATTGGATATGGCATCATCGCTGATCGTAATATTTGCTTCTTTAAACCAAACTTCGGCGTAGTTGCCATCTGCATATTGTTTTTGAATATCGCCACCGTGGGTTTCGGCACCTGAACACCACACCTTATTTACTTTAGGATCCTTTCCGTTGGTTTGGTTGTACGTCCCCAATTTAAAAAAGAGGCCCTCTTCGGCATATGCATTTTTGCGTTCGACACCATCTTGACCAATTGGAAAAAACAAGTTTTGAACTTGCTCTGGAATCTCTGAGCGTTCAGCATATTCAGAGGAAATTAGATTTTTGGCGAATGTTTTGGTTTCGTGACCTTCACTAGAAAATGTAAGGTGCATCATACCATCCTTAATTTCTACCTCGTAACTGAACTCCTCACCTAAGGCAATACCATCTTCAGGCTCTGGGGGATAGGTATTTTCATCGGTTCCCACGACAGAGAAATCATAGCCCCAAACGGGAAGGGAATAATCCCATCGTTGTGAGTTATCGTCACCTTCCGTATTAATTTCATAATGCCAAAACACGGATCCCTTAGTATGACCGGGAAATTTTTTGTAAAATATCTTCAGTGGTTCGTTCTCATGACCATCCGCACTATGGATTTGACCCACCACTACTGAATACGTTGCAGCCACACGAGCATCTCCAGTAGCAGACACATTCATTACCTTAAGGGTCGCGTTCATTTTGGCGTCGGTCATTGGAGTCCATTTCTTTAATTGGGCCAGCTCGGTTCTTATGTTGTTCGAGGTACCATGGGTATTTCCTGCATTAGGTGCTTTGAATGCTACCCAATCCCCATTGTCATCGCTTATGGTATAAAAGAAATTTTCATCCTCATAATCCGTTGCTTGGCCTACATTAGAACCATCGCCCAAGATCAAGTTCCAGTGTTCAAAAAAGGGTATGATGTCATTTGCAGTTTTACCCATCGCCGATTTCTCGGTCTCCTTTGCTGCATTTTGCTTTTTATTCATATCTCCACAACCATTCAGAAGAAAGAAAGCACTAGCCACTATTAAATAATGGGCAAAAGTCGATTTATTGATTTTAAAATTCATCTTATCCTGTTTTTGTTGCCATTGATGCAATAACAATAATGGCCTTAACCTTTTCAACAATTTTTCTAATGCTTGAAAGTTCGAAACAAAACCTATTTGCAATCAAAAAAAACAATATAAAATGGGGGAACACTTACTATATAAAAAATTGGTTTACCAATTTGGTTTACCAAAAATACATATATTTGTAAGACTTACAAATTTTTAACATAAAATCGGTCAGTCCAACCTCTAATAATTCGTTACTTTTCCTGACATTTTTCACAAAAATTATAATTCGTATTGCGAAATTTATAGGGATCCAATTTCCAACACCAACCTAAACTATGAACACTTCCGAAGATTTTAAACAATTTGAAAACCTTGACGAAGAATATTTACCGGTAGCCAAACACAAATTACACGATTGGACCCATTTTGCGGGACTCTACGCTGCCGAGCATGTAGCAGCTACGGAGTTTGTTATCGGGGCGACCTTTGTCGCTTTGGGCGCTAAGACGATGGATATCATCCTCGGGCTGTTGATCGGCAATATTCTGGCCGTATTGAGCTGGCGCTTTATCACCTCCCCTATTGCCGTTGAAACACGCTTAAGTCTCTATACCTATCTGAACAAGATTGCGGGCGACTCGATGACCAAGTTGTACAATTGGGCCAATGTCATCATCTTTTCGGTGATTTCGGCGGCGATGATAACGGTCTCTGCTTCGGCGGTGCGTTTTGCCTT
>ENA-ORXM01003661-ORXM01003661.1-marine-metagenome-genome-assembly--contig:-NODE-3661-length-14851-cov-14.732300_pt1 | contig 14851 bp, 10 predicted proteins | sample MGYA00237867_ERZ511480 | MGnify/ENA primary metagenome ERZ511480 (study PRJEB26309, sample SAMN06266103) | marine metagenome | isolation source: Algal blade | place: United Kingdom:Sidmouth, United...
GGCGTTACAATAGATTGGCAAACACCGATGGAAGAAATCGAAATCGGTACAGGCCGCCTTATCAAAGAAGGAGAAGAAGTCGCCATTTTAACGATTGGGCATCCAGGCAACTTTGCCGTTGAAGCCTGCGAGCAACTTGTAGCACAAGGCATGAATCCAGCCCACTACGACATGCGTTTCGTCAAACCATTAGACGAAGCCATGCTACACGAAATCTTCACCAATTACACCAAAGTCATCACCGTAGAAGACGGCGCCATCAAAGGCGGATTTGGAAGTGCCGTCATCGAATTTATGGCAGACCACCGTTACCATGCAGCCGTTACCCGATTAGGCGTACCAGACCGATTCATCGAACACGGCACCCAAAAACAGCTATGGCGAGAATGCGGATACGACACTCAAGCCATCGTCGAAGCCGTCCGAGCAATGGTCATCGAAGACATCAACATAGAGGTGTAAAAACCCAGCTAAAAAGAAGCTGAAAAGCAAACTACAAGGCGATATGATACTTTCTCATATCGCCTTTTTTCTTTTTTAGGAGAGAACGGTAAATTGCTCCGTCGTGCAGTATGTGCCTGCTATCCGCTACTATAGCTTTAGAATTTACCAAACAAAGGAAAGCCACAACTACAAAAACCACAAAAACTACTTAAACCACAAAAACCAAAGAAAGCTATAACACTACTATCAGGTCTATTTTTCATAGACAGAACGCTGACATAAGGTTATCTTAAAATCTTTGAAGGATACCTAAAAGCGAATCAAGAAATACAGCGATAGAAAAGGTTATCACTATACAGCCAAAACATCCATTTATTTAGACGATAACCATCTTAAACAAGGATTTGTACACTTATAAAGAAATACGGCATATCGCAGTATAAAGCCCTCCAATACAAGCACCTCATTGCTAAAATACAGGCACATAACACTGTAAGTATCCATTACAACAAAAAATAAGCTATAAAGAAATCCGAATACAGCGAAAAATCGGCAATATCAATGGAAAATAGGCAGATGCTATAATCTTACAACTGCTTCTATAACAATAGTTTTAAAGATGATATATTTGTAATATATCATCATAAATACAAAACATACGTTCTCCCATTTAATACAAAAGAATTTTCTAATATTTTTTGTAAATTTAGATTTAAACTATTACTGAGAGAATACACCAATAACACATTCACTTTTAATCAATTATAGAATCAACCAAAACTATAAAAATGAAACAAGGTATTTTTTTGCTGATACTTACTTTTTTACATGGAAGTCTGTTGGCACAGTCTATAGAATGGGAACAAAATTACGGAGGTAGTAATGAGGAAGACTTACAATCAATCCAACAAACCAGTGATGGCGGTTTTATTTTAGGAGGGCGAAGCCAGTCTGCTGATAGCGATGTCGGAGCAAATAATGGAAATTATGATTATTGGATTGCTAAAACAGATGCATTAGGCAATCTACAATGGGAACAAAACTTTGGAGGAAGCTACAATGAAGATTTGTGTGCGCTTCAAGAAACCAGCGATGGAGGCTTTATCTTAGGAGGACGAAGCCAGTCTAATGATGGTGATGTTGGTGGAAATAAAGGAAATTATGACTATTGGGTCGTCAAAACAGATGCTTTAGGCAACTTACAGTGGGAACAAAATTATGGGGGAAATGGAGAAGATTGGCTACACTCACTCCAACAGACCAGTGATGGAGGGTTTATTTTAGGAGGACGAAGCCTTTCTGGAGGTGGAGACATTAGCAGCAACAATGGAAACTATGACTATTGGGTCGTCAAGATAGACAATTTAGGTACTATACAATGGGAACAAAACTATGGAGGAACTGCTTGGGATGAACTGTATTCTGTACAAGAAACCAGCGATGGAGGATTTATTTTAGGAGGAGCAAGCAATTCGTCTAATATAGATGTGGGTGGCAATAATGGAGGTTATGATTATTGGGTGATCAAAACAGATGTTTCAGGAAATGTACAATGGGAAAAAAACTATGGCGGAAGTGTAGGCGATTTCTTACATTCACTTCAAGAAACCAGCGATGGCGGCTTTATCTTAGCAGGTCAAAGCCAATCATCCAATGGAGATGTTGGTGGCAATTATGGAAATTGGGACTATTGGATTGTCAAAACAGATGCATCAGGAAGTATCGAATGGGAAAAACACTTTGGTGGAATTAAGGAAGAATACCTCTATTCAGTACAACAAACCACTGATAACGGTTTTATACTAGGAGGATGTAGTTTATCCTATAATTTTGATGTTAGCGGAAATAACGGAATATGGGATTATTGGATTGTCAAAACTGACTCTTTAGGAATCCTAGAATGGGATCGAAATTATGGCGGAACAAATAACGATTATTTAAATATTATTAAACAAACCAATGATGGTGGATTCATTTTAGGGGGAGAAAGCCAATCTTCGGATTTAGATGTTGGTGGAAATAATGGCGCATATGATTTTTGGGTGTTAAAATTATCTGCGGTTGCACCTGTTTGTGATAGCAAACCACAAGTCACTGCCGAAACTGGAGACGTCTACATTGATAATGCTTGTCATGGGGTGATTTTAACAGCTCCAGATGGCTCTTGTTTTAGATTAAGAGTCCAAAATGATGGATCTTTTAGTTCAGAATCAGTCGTTTGTCCTCAATAAACAAGAACAAGAACAAATAATAAAAAGTTAAAGCATGTTTGGAGCCAATTCAAACATGCTTTTTTTATGCAAAACCTTCAAAACCAGTACGATAGCGGTTGAAACCATCCAAAATAGCCCTGATAGCAGTGGTATGGCTATCTTTCGTTTAGGTGGTTTAAGTTGGGACAAGCATGCCTTGTCCGTACAGCTCCGTTATAAATAGGTTGTTATCTTTGCCATAAGAACGGATAGCAGGCCTTTCTGCTACGACGAAGCAACAAACCTTTCGCTCCTAAAAAAAATCTATGAAAACCACACACAAACCCCTCGCAGAACGAATGCGCCCCGAAAATCTCGAAACCTACATCGGGCAGACGCATTTGGTCGGGGAGGGCGAATTATTGTTTCAATTGTTGGAGACGGGAGACTGCCCTTCCTTGATTTTGTGGGGACCGCCAGGCGTGGGAAAAACGACTTTAGCCAAAATCATCGCTCGAAAAGTGAAAGCCCCTTTTATACAATTGAGTGCCATCAGTGCGGGCGTCAAAGATGTACGGGCAGCCATTCAAATGGGGCGAAAAGGCGGACATGTACTGCTATTTATAGACGAAATCCACCGTTTTAACAAAGCCCAACAAGACGCTTTATTGGGCGCAGTTGAGGAAGGCGTCATTACCTTGATAGGCGCAACAACCGAAAATCCTTCCTTTGAAGTCATCCCTGCCTTATTGTCTCGCTGCCAAGTCTACGTTTTAGAGCATTTGAGCAAAGAAGAACTACTCAAAGTCATCCAACAAGCACTGGAAACAGACAGGATTTTGAAGGAAAAAACCATCGAATTGAAGGAAACAGACGCTTTGTTGCGCTATTCGGGAGGCGACGTGCGAAAATTGCTCAATTTGTTGGATTTGGCAGTCCAAGCAGCAAAAAATGGCGTGATAGACAATGCATTGGTCGAGAAAATGATGAAATACAATGCGGCTCGTTACGACAAAACAGGCGAACAACACTACGATATCATCTCGGCTTTTATCAAATCCATAAGAGGCAGCGACCCCAATGGCGCATTGTACTGGATGGCTCGGATGATTGCAGGCGGAGAAGACCCCAAATTCATCGCCCGACGCCTGCTCATTTTGGCATCAGAAGACATCGGCAATGCGAATCCCAACGCTTTATTATTGGCAAATGCTTGTTTTGATGCCGTCAATAAAATCGGTTTTCCAGAAAGCCGCATCATCCTATCCCAAACCGCCATTTACTTAGCGACTTCCCCCAAAAGCAACGCAAGCTACGCCGCCATCGACAAAGCATTGGCCTTGGTCAAAAAAACAGGCGACCTCTCCGTCCCACTACACCTCCGAAACGCTCCAACCAAATTGATGAAAGAGTTAAATTACGGCAAAAACTACGATTATACCCACGACAAAACAGGCAATTTTGCCCCACAAGAATATTTGCCCGACGCCCTAAAAAATACAAAATTATATGACCCAAGCGACAATCCAGCTGAGAAGAAGGTGCGGGAACGGTTGCGGTATTGGTGGAAGGAGAAGTATGGGTATTAGTTTTTGTAGTTTCTGTAGTTTCTGTGGTTTTTGTAGTTTCGTTTTGATTCTGCTCAATGATGCAATTCATTTGGCTTTCAAATGCTTTGTTTATAATCATTCCGTCTCCAAAGAGATAGCAGCATTTATCCCCCTTTGGAGGGAGCGAAGGGGGAGGAATCCAAAAATGAATTGTTATTGCAATCAAATAAAATAAATAAGGAGCGAAAGGTCAGCAGCTTCGTCGCAAAGCATGGTCTCGCTATCCGCTACTATAGCCCAGCAATCTATCAAGGAAAGAACCGAATAACCACTTAAACTGCTTAAACCACAAAAACTAAAAGGGCTATAACGCTTCTATCAAGGCTATTTTAAATGGTATAAACGCTATAGAACTGCAAGCAAGAACCACAAACCACAGCACAACGGCACCAAGAACTACAGCACCACAGAACTAGTATACAACTCATTAATTTTAGCGATGAATTTATCAGCAACCAAGCGAAAGCCTGCGTCATTGGGATGAATCTCATCATGCCACATAGCCTTTACTTGTGGAACGGTTTCTCGGATGTCCAAATAATGAACTTGTTCTTTTAAATTGGGGTGGTTGGCGATGCTTTCTATTGCTTCGTTGAATTTGTCCATAATGTATTTAATCAGGTTGATTCTTGTTTCTCTTTGGTTCATTTCTACGTTTATCATGGGTTTTCCTATCCACTTTCCGTCTATTCTGGGAAGGATGTAGTCGTAGCCGTGAAGGATGATCTTGAGCTTTGGAAAAGCCTTGACCAACTCTTCTAATAAGGCAATATAGTAGCTTTTGAGAACGGTGATTTCTGTCTCAAAATTGGGACCTAACCATTGGGGTAGATTCTGTGGATTTTCATTTTTTTGGAGCATATGGGCAAATACTTCAAAAAAGTCATTGCCGCCTGCGCTTATTAAAAAGAAATCAGGTTCTTCTCTTTTGATGATGTGAAAATACTCTCTTTGGTGGTACATATTTCTAATAATATCGCCAGCAGCATCTAAGCTTTTAATGGCAAATTTGTCATTTCCTATCAAATGGTCAATGATGTCTTTTACGCCTTTTTTTATTTGGATGTCTTTAATTTCAAAACGTGGATATTGAAACCATGAATCTCCTTCTGAAACGATTTTGATGCGATTAGGATTATTTTTGACAGCGTTGTATTTGTCGGCTCTTTTGTCTCTTGCATCACTATTGGCTTTGTCAATGGCTTGCTGAAAAATACTTCCTTTAAAATCACTAAGGCTTTCATTATCAAGTGATTTGGTTTTTGGCTCAGATTCGACAATGACAACATTTCTTTTGAGTCGGTATGCACCAGAAAAAGGCTTGTCTTGATAGAATTCAAAGTATTTTTCTAGGATAGGGGCAAAGGTGTTTTCATTGGATAAAAGCTCTTTTAATTTTTCGTCGGTAATGGTTAATTCGTTCATAATTATTGTATTTTGAATGGTGATGTGAAGTGACGGGTGACATGTGACGAGTGGTTAATTGTGCATATTTAATTTTTACGATTTGCTTATTTTTTGATAGTGGTAAAGACCGTTTAAAATAGCCCTGATAGGAGTGGTATGGCTTCTTTTAGTTTTTGTGGTTTAAGTGGTTTTTGTGGTTGTTTGACCTCTATAAAATTCCTATTCCTCAGCCATAAGAACGGATAGCAGGACTAAACGAAACGACGAAGGGACTGACCTTTCGCTCCAAATCATAGTAATACTAATTCGACGATTTTAATGAGATAAGTTGCGTTCCTTTTAAGCTAAAATGATGGAATTATTGGATTGTTTTTTTACATCCTCAATGATGTTTTTTATGAGAATTCCACGATTAGAATGAGCTTTATCGCCCTGTGCGTTAATGATGAATCCATCTTGTACTGTTTTACCTGCATGGTGTAAAGCCACCACTTGCCAATCTTGATTGAAAACGGGAGAACCACTTGAGCCTTTCTTTGTGTCTGTGATATAAAAAAGATGCTGGTTAAGACTTCCTATAATTTTATCTGGTAGAGCGATTTTCATAAAGTCACCGTCTGGGTGCTGAATGATATTGACTCGATGGTCTTTTTGGGGAACTGAAAAATTGTCTAAAGTTAGATTGCCCCAATTGGAAAGGGGAACATCTTTATTGTTAAATACTTTGACCAAAGTGTAATCCAATTCTTTAAATTTACTTGTGTAAAATGTTGAAGTGTCTAATTGGTATTCACTTGTTTGTTGTACAGTTTCTTGGGCATCAATCCCATAATTAAAAATGATTTTGGCTTTGTCCGCCATTTCTTTATGCTCTAAAACATGCTGATTGGTCAATAAATAATTGCCATTGAGCAAAAATCCTGTACCAGTACCGCCATCTGGACGGACGACTTTACAAACGCTTTTAGAAGCCAAAAGTGCTTTTTCAATCCAGTTGATTTGAAATAATTCTTCTAATCCGATAATCTTTTCAAGATAGGCATTATCGGGTATCGTTATATTGAAAGGTTGTTGAGCATTTGTACCAGAATTCAATAAATGCAGTACGGCTACTCGTTGATTCTGTTGAGGGATTTCATTGATGTAGGATAAAAGAGCGGAACTGATTCTGTTAACTTCAATATTGAAATTATTGTGTTCTATTAATCCGCTTCGCTGCTGTTTTACGACTCTATTATATCTTGATGAAAGCAAAATAATGTCATCATAAAATCGTATTGAAATATCTTTAGCTATTTTTCGCAAGCTCTTAATGGTTGTTTCCACATCGGAGTCAGCTAAAAACTCTTTAAGATTGTCTATGATAAATTGATCGGCTGTTTGCATCTAAGATTGAATTTAAATAAGGAATATTTTAAAAATATGAATTTTCCCGATAAATATCAAATTTCTTAGTGCTTAGTTATAGGTTCTTTGTTCTCAAAAATAAAAATATAAAACTACAGCACCAAATTCTAAAAACTACTTAAACCACAAAAACTAACCCACCTCATAATCATAAAATCCCTTACCCGTTTTCTTCCCCCAATGTCCTGCATGCACCTTTTGTTGTTGGATACGACTTGGGCGAAATTTAGGCGGTTGAAAAAAGGAATTATACATAGATTTCGTAACGGCAAAATTCGTGTTGATACCGATTAAATCCATCAATCGAAACGGACCCATGCGAAAGCCATTGTTCTCCATTAAGGCATCAATCGTTTCAAAATCAGCGACTTGTTCCTCTAACGTATTCAAAGATTCTACATAAAAATTACGAGCGACTCGATTGACAATAAAGCCAGGCGAATCTTTTGCCATCACCGCTTTTTTACCCAATTTGACCGCCAAATCAAAGGTCGTTTGGGCTATTTTAGGATCAGTTGCCTCACCCGAAATCACTTCCACCAATTTCATAATGTGGGCAGGATTGAAAAAGTGCATCCCGACCACACGACCAGGATTTGGAATATTGGCAGCAATTCGTGTAATCGGAATTGAGGAGGTATTGGTCGCAAAAATGGTATCGGTATAATTGAAGGTCGCCAACTTTTTAAACAAATCAATTTTGATTTCTGCATTTTCAATAATCGCTTCAATGATAACTTCCCCTTTCAATTCAAAAGAATCCGTACTCGTTCTAATACGCCCCAAAATAGCAGCCTTGTCTTCCGCCTTAATTTTATTGCGCTTAATGCCCCCATCAATATTTTTGGTAATAGTCTCCAAAGCTTTTCCCAAACGAATCGTATCTATATCATACAAAATCGTATCATATCCAGCCATCGCACTCAATTGAGTAATACCCTTTCCCATTGTTCCCGCCCCAATGACGATGATCGTTTTTATATTCTCTAAATCCATTTTTTCTAAATCTTAAATTCTAAAATCGAATTCCATAAATCACTTGTCCCTTTCGCCCCCTCGTTCCTTAAACGACTGAGTTAAATTGCTCCAAAAACCGAACATCATTCTCAAAGAAAAGACGTAAATCATTGATCCGATATTTTTGTTGTGTGATGCGCTCGACGCCCATTCCAAAAGCAAAACCAGTATATTTCTCACTGTCAATATTACAATTTTCCAAGACATTTGGATCAACCATACCACAGCCCAAAATCTCTACCCAACCCGAATATTTACAAATCGGACAGCCTTCTTGCTTGCAGACAAGACAACTCACATCCATCTCTGCCGAAATTTCTGTAAATGGAAAATAAGAAGGACGGAACTGTACTTTGGTATCAGAACCAAACATTTCTTGGGCGAAAAAGTAAAGCGTCTGCTTCAAATCCGCAAACGACACACCCTCATCTACATACAAACCTTCCACTTGGTGAAATTGACAATGCGCTCTCGCAGAAATCGTCTCATTTCTAAAAACCCGTCCAGGCGAAATGGTACGGATAGGCGGTTTGGTCGTTTCCATCACCCGAATTTGCACAGACGAAGTATGCGTTCTCAACGCCATATCCTTATCCAAGAAAAAAGTATCTTGCATATCCCGTGCAGGGTGATTTGGTGGGAAGTTCAACGCCGTAAAATTGTGCCAATCATCCTCAATTTGTGGGCCTTCAGAAATATTAAAACCAATGCGAGCAAAGATGTCAATAATCTTGGTTTGTACCAACGACAATGGGTGACGACTTCCGATGCGATCCGCATTGACAGGGCGAGTCAAATCAGGTATTTCAATATTTTGCGCTGCCTTTTGGCTCACCTCACTTTGCAAGGTTTTAAACTTTGCCTCAGCCGTTTGTTTCAGCGTATTTAGCAACTGTCCAAACTCTTTTTTTCGAGCATTATCGACATTTCGGATTTCCGCAAAAAGTGGTTTGATACTGTTTTTTGTTCCCAAGAAAGCAATACGATATTTTTCCAATTCCTCCGTATTGTTCACAGGATATTCATTGATTTCCGCTAATTTAGCTTCGGCTTTATCAAATAATTCTTGGCTCATAATTTATGATTTTGTACGAGTAACACAGACTCGTTTTCGACTTTGTTGTTGTTTTATTTTTATAGTATTTTTTAGGAGCGAAAGGTCAAGTGCTTCGTAGTAACTGAAAGTCCCGCTATCCGTTTAGGCCAACGCTTCAAAGGATTACGAATCTATGTGGAATTGTGCAACTACAAAAACCACAAAAACTACTTAAACGCTCCCCTAAACTACTATCGGGGCTATTTCGTCAAGGACACTCCCTTTGCTTTCAGTAGGTTTGGATTTATCTTAACTCTCTTGAACGGTCAATTGCTCAATTCGCTTTTCATAATCCACCCCTTTAAAAATGCGCTGTACAAAAATGCCAGGAATATGAATCTCATTCGCATTCAATTCCCCATTAGGCACAAGTTCCTCGACCTCCGCAATGGTAATTTTACCAGCCATCGCCATCATTGGATTGAAATTACGAGCAGTCGCCTTAAAAATGAGATTACCAGCGTGGTCGCCTTTCCAAGCCTTTACAATCGCAAAATCAGCGTGTAAAGCCTTTTCCATCACATACTTTTTGCCATCAAACTCCCGAATTTCTTTACCTTCAGCGACTTCCGTACCAAATCCCGTTTGCGTATAAAAAGCAGGAATTCCAGCACCACCCGCACGAATGCGTTCTGCCAAAGTTCCCTGTGGCGTCAATTCCACATCTAATTCACCACCCAATAATTGCCGTTCAAACTCATCATTTTCCCCAACATACGAAGAAATCATCTTTTTGATTTGTCGAGTTTGTAACATCAAGCCCAATCCAAAATCATCCACGCCTGCATTATTAGAAATACAAGTTAAGCCCTTCACGCCTGTCTCAACTAAAGCCGAGATAGAGTTTTCAGGAATCCCACAAAGCCCAAATCCACCTAACATAATGGTACAATCATTGGGAATGTCTTGTACAGCCGCTTTCGCATTTTCGACTACTTTATTCATAGTTTTTTATTTTTAATCCAGAATTTTTGTGCTTTACTTTGCGGTACAGACCATCCAAGATAGACCTGATAGTAGCGGTATGGCAAGTAGTTTAAGTCGTTTTTGTAGTTTAAGAGGTTTAAGTCGTTCTGTCCTGTTATATAAATAACCAAAAAATCTACTACTTGCCATAATAGCGGATAGCAGGACTTTCCGCTACGACGAAGCACCCTTACCATTCTCTCCAATAAAGCCTTCAAATATCGGAACTATCATGGAGAAAGTAAAATGTGTTGGGGCATTTGGGGAATAAATCGTATTTTGGTGGTAATTATGCGCCTAATTTTATAAATTGCAAGCTATGTATATCAAAAAAATAAACCTCTCCTTTTGGCACAAAGGCACTCGAAAAGTGTATGAATTTGAATCGTTTAGCAAAATTCAAGAACCCTTATTTTCTTTGGAGACTGTAGAGAAATTCAACCATATAAAAATCGATTTAGTTCCTAAAGAGACGCTTTTGTTGGAGTCCTTTGTCTTGACAATGAAAAGAAAGGTCAGACCTTCGGAAAAAGTCTTTGTAAACGGTTATCAAACGTGGACGGATAGCAGAGAATTTGAGGCAGACGAGCAGTTATTTCCCCTAAATCCACTGATGAAACCTGTGACCAATCGCTTTAGAATGAAGTATTATGGGGATTATCATTTTTATGAGTATCCACAAGAACAAGGCGTCTTTCACTCCTATACTTATACGTATTTTAGAACCGACGAAACGGTGGAATTATGGGGTTCTTTGATGGATAAAACGGGATTTACCATTTTTGAAACCAATGTCTATACAGGTAGTTTTCAGATTGCAAAAGATTGTAAAAAACTCGAAATTTCTGAAAAATACGAGGCTTTTGAGCTTTTCCAAAAAACAGGCGACACGACAAAGGTTTGGGAGGATTATTTTGAGGCGATGGGAGAGGAGCGTTCCAATGCAAAAGCGGTGAGCGGATGGACAAGTTGGTACCATCATTACACCAAAATTAGCGAGGAAATCGTCTTGAAAAACTTAGCAGCGTTTGCTTACGAAGAAATGCCCATAGATTTGTTTCAAATTGACGATGGCTATCAAAAATCAGTGGGAGATTGGACGGAAAATAGTAAGTTTCCCAATGGCATGAAGATTTTAACAGACCGAATTCACCAAAAAGGCTACAAGGCTGGTTTGTGGATTGCGCCCTTTATTTGTGAAGAAAAATCAAGCATTCGCATCAACCATCCCGAATGGATTTGTCGAGATGAGCAGGGGAAGCCTTTGTCTATTGGTTATTCGTTGGATTGGAGTGGCAATTTTTATGCGCTTGACTTTGAAAATGAGGACGTAAAAAACCATTTGAGACGCACTTTTATCCGCATTTTGGAAGATTGGAATTTTGATATGTTAAAATTAGACTTTTTGCATGCTGTCGCCATCGTTCCACCACGCCATAAAACTCGTGGGCAAGTTATGCGGGAAGCGATGGAGTTTTTGCGAGAATTGGCGGGCGATAAGCTATTGTTGGGTTGCGGTGTTCCGTTGAGTAGTGCGTTTGGCTTGGTCGATTACTGTCGAATTGGGGCAGATGTGGCTTTAAAATGGGAGGATGCTTTACTCGAAAAAAGGCTGCGATACCGTGAAAGAGTCTCCACAAAATGCTCTCTAAACAGCACAATTGGACGACATCAACTCAATGGGCGTTTCTTCTTGAATGATCCCGATGTTTTTATCCTAAGAAACGAAAATAATAGCCTGTCTTTTACCCAAAAACACAGCCTTTTCCTACTCAATCAAGTGATGGGCGGTCTGCTGTTTACCTCCGATGATATAGCGACTTATGATGGCAAAACACTCCGTTTGTACAGTAGTCAATTCCCACTTTTAGAGAAAAAAAATATAGTCGTAAACAAAGAAGGCGAAATCTATCAAATCAACTTTGAAATTGAGGACAAAAAATACTTTTTATGCGCCAATTTGAGCGATAAACCCTATGATTTGCCCTTGCCCGAAGGACAAAAATACTTTGCGCCTAAAAAAATCGTATCACATTCCCTACACCTATTTCCACACCAAACACAGATTTTCAAAGTCGTCGAAGGCAAGGAAGTCGAATTGTTGGGAAGTACAGGACATCTTTTCACAGGAGCCGATGTCAAAAAACTAAGTATCGAAGGACAAACCATTGATATTCAGCGATATGACAAGTCTTTAAAAGCGGCAACCATCTATTTGAGCGTTCCCATTGTAGGGGATTATATGGTCAATGGGCAGTTATTAGCGGCAACAGAACAGTTGGGACGGGTGATTTTGGAGGTTGATTTTGGCGAATCAGAGGAAGAAGCATAATCCTATTTTTTAGGAGAGAACGGCGGATTGCTTCGTCGCAAAACATGGTCTTGCTATCCGCTATTATGGCAAAAGGAAGAACCACAAATCACGGCAGAACCGCAACTACTTAAACGACTTAAACCACAAAAACTACTTAAACTATTTTGCCATACCGCTACTATCAAGTCTATTTTGGATGGTTGGAATCTCTATCAAAGGCATATAGGAACATCCTAACAAACCTTACGTATTATTAAAAAACAAAGGAGAGTATGTTCCCCACCAATTGTCTCCTAAATCAATAAAAAACAACACTTTACATAAGTCAAATTTAACACAAAGAATTTTTTAACATTTACCAAAGGAAAAAAGTGGTTAAATGCTACTTGTTTTTCTTTAAAAAATCTAAATTTGTGTAAAATCATTTATATTAGACAGACCTCTACCTATCTCATATTTAAAATTCCTCTCATAACCATTTTAGCATACTTGTGTTAAAAAGTACAGTTCTACACTAATATATCACCAAAACATTAAGTAGCCGACATAAACTATTACACTTAATCTATAATTTGTGTACCTATTGGTATAATTCATATCTTTGAGCATGTTTTCATCAAGGAAATAGGTTTCCTTTGTATTTTTCATGCCAAGAATGTTGTAGAAATAAAGATACAGATTTTAGCAAAGAGATTTTTTGATAGATTAGGCAAAAAACGGAGGCGTAGCAGGGCTACGACGAGGTTTTTTAACGAAATATATCAAGAAATATCACAGCTAAAACAGGATGTTTACTTTTATAGCATTCTAAGAGAATAATAGAAGTGTATTATGTTTAAAAAAATATTGATTTTTGTTGGACTGCTATTCTTTGTGACACAAAGCTCACAAGCCCAACAGTTATTACGCTCATATAGTAATGAGTTCCTCGCTTTAGGCGTCGGGGCAAGAGGGTTAGCGATGGGCAATGTCCAAGCTGCTTCTGTCAATGACGTCACAAGTGCCTACTGGAATCCCGCAGGACTGAATCATATAGACGAATTACAAATCGGACTAATGCATGCAGAATGGTTTGCAGGTATTGGTAAATACGATTATATTGGTTTGGCAACGCCGATTAGTGGCGATAGAGCCGTTGGTTTGTCGATTATTCGTTTTGGGGTAGATGACATTCCCAATACGCTCAATATCGTAGATGGTGATGGTAATATAGACTATGACCGTATTACAACCTTTTCCGCAGCAGATTATGGCTTTTTACTGAGTTATGCACAGAAATGGGGCAGCAATGATAAATTGAGAGTGGGTGGAAATGTGAAAATTGTGCATCGAAAAGTCGGTGATTTTGCCAATTCTTGGGGATTTGGGATTGATTTGGGCGCACAATACGACCTTAATGATAAACTTACCTTAGCCGTTTCCGCTAAAGATATTACCACTACTTTTAATGCTTGGTCTTTTGACTTTACGGATGAAGAAAAAGAGCTTTTAGAAATAACTAATAATGTTATTCCTGTCAATTCTGTTGAGTTAACAGGACAACGCATTATTTTAGGGGCATCTTATGCTTTAGACTTAACGGACAAAATTAGTTTATTGACAGAGCTAAATCTTGATTTGACTTTTGATGAGCGCAATACTTTATTACATACTTCGTTTTTGAGTATTGACCCACATTTGGGGATTGAAGCAGGCTATGATTTAGGAGATGATGACGATGGAAAAGGACTTTTTCTTCGTTTAGGAATTAACAATGTTCAGCGATTTTTGGATGATGATGATATTGAGAAGACGGTGTTGGGTATTCAACCAAATATAGGCTTAGGACTTGGATTGGGAAATATTAATATTGATTATGCCTTGACTGGCTTTAGCAATATTTCACAAGGTATTTATTCACACGTCTTTTCAGTAAGACTGCACTTAAAAAGTGGTAAAAAATATTAGGATAGGCTAAGTAAGTAAGGGGACGATTTTAAGGGACAAAAGGAACGTTTACAAGGGACGCATAATCAATTAGTTATGACATTGTAAATGTTCGATTACTTCTCTCCACTTATCTTCCCAAAACTTGTTTCGTCTACTGATTGTTGTTGAGACAGTGAAAAATAGACCCGATAGTAGCGGAATGCCCGTATGGGCATATGAGCGGATAGCGGGACTTTGCGTGACGACGAAGCACTTTACCGTTCTCTCCAAAAAAGAGAGAAAACGGCTTGATTCTTTTTTAAAAATAATAATCCATGAAATATTTACATTTTTGTTGCTATCTATTATTGGGAGTCTGTTGTGTACAGTTTGTACAGGCTCAAACTTATGGAAACGAATGGATTGATTACAGCAAAACCTACTATAAATTTGAGGTTGAGGAAAATGGGCTGTATCGAATTCCTTATAG
>ENA-ORXM01003662-ORXM01003662.1-marine-metagenome-genome-assembly--contig:-NODE-3662-length-14848-cov-4.010764_pt1 | contig 14848 bp, 11 predicted proteins | sample MGYA00237867_ERZ511480 | MGnify/ENA primary metagenome ERZ511480 (study PRJEB26309, sample SAMN06266103) | marine metagenome | isolation source: Algal blade | place: United Kingdom:Sidmouth, United...
TTAATATTGATCGTTCCTAATAAAACCGTATTGGCGGCTCCAAATAAATCTATATTAGAAGGTGTAAATGCTCCTGTTGGTGTCAATCCAGAAGTGGCATTGGTTGGGTTATTAATGCCATAAACAGCTACCTCAGAATTTCCCCAGCCACCTAAACAAGCCATGTCAAAGTTTAAGGTGTAGGAACCCGTGTTGGCTAAAATAGTGGCCACTAATTCTGATTGGAATCCTTCTCTGTAAGTTGTTCCACCACCAGCATAGTTAGCAATCCAACAACCTGCATAATTACCAGTAGGAGGTGTTGGAGGTGTAAATGGACCAGCTGTTGCGATGTAATAATCTGCCCAACTCCCTGTTGCCCAAATGCGTCCAAAATCAGTTGCATTGTCAATATCTTGATGAGAAGCAGTAGGTGTACCAGATTCTAAATCACCATTGCTAACATAACTAGCTGGACAGTCATTAGAAACAGCTAAACAAAAGTTATCAAAAGCCATATAACTAGCTCCATTAATGGTTGCATTATCACTATGAGTAATAAAAATATGAGTGGCTCCACCAATAGGATAATTAGCGTCGTTGGTATTGATCGTAACAGACTGATTTGTTTTTGCAGTTGTACAATTACTTGTATTGACAGGAATGGTATTTAATAAAAAAGTTGATCCTGCTGGAAATAAATTCATATTGTCTGGTGCAAATGCTCCTGTTGGTGGAGAAGATGCATCTGCTCCAGTAGGATTGTGTAAAGCATAAACAGCTACTTCAGAATTCCCCCAAGTACCCCCCATGCAAGCCATGTCAAAGGTAAGTGTGTAGGTTCCCGTATTGGGAGGTAAAGTGAACATTAATTCTGCCTTGAATCCTTCTCTGTAAGTTGTTCCTCCTCCAGCAAAGTTAGCAATCCAGCAACTTGCAAAATTGCCTGTCGCAGGAGTTGGAGGAGTGAATGGTCCTGCTGTAGAGGTATAATAATCAGCCCAACTGCCAGGAGCCCAAATACGACTGTAACCAACAGCGTTGTCAATATCTTGATGAGAAGCTGTAGGGGTACCATTTTCTAAGTCTCCATTGATAAATATATTATCAGGGCAGAGACTGCTTTGGGAGGAGGCTATTGGTATCAAAAAAAGGGAAAGAACAAATAGCAATAATAAGTTTTTCATAATAATTAGGTTAAAATTGTTAGTGCCTTATAGGCAAATGATAGTTGATACTCTCTCAATGGGGTATCAAGAAAGAGTACTGAAAATATGTAATGAAATGTCGTTGATTGTTGAAACAACAGCATAAGCTGCCATTTTACTTATTACTAATAAGCTTGTTGGGGATTTGAAGAATAGAAGTATATTGCTTTTTTTAGCTATAATTTATTGTAATATTCCAAAGGGACATGGAATGGATTACTTGTAGTCTGTAATTTTAGAATTTTTTTTATATTCTAATGTATGATTTATTGTTAAATAAAAAATAACCATAATTTGTTATTTTTTACAAGTGTAAGCTATTGTTTGTCTATGGAGATGTAGTGTTGGTCGGCTGTTTGGTACTTTGGTTGCTTACACTTGTTAAGTAGGAACGTAAATTCTGTATGGACCAAATGCCCAAAGGAGAGGTAATGATAGTGTTTTGAAAAGGTACTATAGATTATAGAGCTGAGTCAAGCATGAAATAAAAGAAGCCCTGTAAGTGATTTACTTACAGGGCTTTACTTTTTGTTGGTGTGGTCCCACCTGGACTCGAACCAGGGACCAGCGGGTTATGAGTCCGCTGCTCTAACCAACTGAGCTATAAGACCATTTACATCAAATTAATCGAAAGTTAAATTAGAGAATTTAAGAATTCCTACTTTCTTCTTATCTTGTGCGACACAAAAATAAGCATTTGTACTTAATAAAACAATTTTTACAAAAAATAATTCCATGAAGGCGATAAAAAATATAATTTTTGATTTAGGAGGAGTACTGATACATTTGGAACCTAAGTGGACGGAAGCCGCTTTCTGTGCCCTAGTAGGCGATAAAAAGGAGTATGCACGTATTTCGAGCTTATTACAAGAAGAAAATATTTTTAATGATTTTGAGACTGGGGCAATTGGAGAAACCGCATTTATTGAAGCTTTGCAAAAATATAATCCTAATACCGTTACTAGAGCGCAATTAGAAACCGCATGGAATGCTATGTTGTTGGATATTCCTACGAGCGGTTTAGACTTTGTTCGAGCGTTGCAAAATCAAGGATATAGGGTTTATTTGTTAAGTAATACGAACAGTATTCACTTGACAGAATTTAAGAATATTGCTAGAGAAGAAAATGGCATTACTGATTTTGATGCATTGTTTGATAAAGCCTATTATTCTCATTTGATTGGAGCACGTAAACCTAATGTGGGCGCTTTTGAATATGTTTTGGAAGATGCTAATTTAGTAGCAAGCGAAAGCCTTTTTATTGATGACAATGCGCCTAATTTAGTAGGAGCTAGGTTAGCAGGGATGCATACGTTGTGGCATTCTGCAAATACAGATATAGTAGCGCATTTAAAGGGATTTTTAACATTGGCTTAAATTTTTTGTCTATATACATAGAATTTTCGTTTAAAAGCGAATGTGTGCATAAATGGGGTAATGATCAGAGGTGCTATTGGAAAGCACCTCAAATGTTTCTACTTGATTACCTGGACTAGTAAAAATGTAATCAATTCGTAGAAAAGGCAATAAACCAGCATAAGTACTTCCCAAACCACTGCCTTTTTCTCGGAAAGCATCGGTTAAATTTTGACTCAATTGACCATAAGCATAGGAGCTAGGCGTATCGTTCATGTCTCCACAAACTAATACAGGGTGTGGGCTATTTCGGATGTGTTGTGCTATAAAATTAGCCTGTTCTTCTCGTTGCAAAAAAGCTTCTTTTAGCTTGCTGTTGATGCGTTGATATTTCTTTTGTGTAGCATTTTGAGCTAGTGTAGATAGGTTTTCTTCGTCAAAAATTTCATGTTCATCACTACCCAAACCAATAGATTGTAAATGAAAGCAATAGACTCTTATTGTACTGTTTTTGTATTTTAAATCTGCATAGATCGCTCCATTATAACTATTGGGGAAATCAATAGTTCCCTTTTTGAGAATAGGATATTTTGAAAAGATGGACAAACTACTACCACCTCCTTGAAATTGATGCTTCAAACCCATTTTGTTTTTCAAAAACTGGCTGGCATTTTGGTTGTAAATAGCTGTTTTGCCTGAGAACTCTTGACCGCAAAAAATATCAATGGTTTGTGCCTCAATGGTCTGCAATATTTTTTCTTGGGCTTGTTCTAATTCTTTTTTATTGGATAATGCTGTTGCATTAAAATAACGAACATTATAACTCATCACTTGGATACTCTCAGAAGAAGGAGCATTCCCAAACCAATTGAATCCGACCAAATTAAAAAGGTGTGCCCCTCCTAATAACATAACAACTAAAGAAAGGTAAAAATAGCGTTTGCGTCGATAAAGCCAGAGGAATGCAAAAAGTAGGTTGACGAGTAATAGAAAAGGATAACCATTGGCTAACAGTGCAAACCAATAAAATTTAGAAGGTGGAATCCATATTGCTAAATAAGAACACAGCAGGAGTAAACTGATTAGGATATTTAGTCCAAATAATAACTTAGTAAAGGTATTCTTTAGCCAACGGAACATGAATGAAATTAGAAATGCTCAATGATTTGAGTCTGTTAGGAAATGAGGTAGAATGAAAAGAAAAGGTAGATTAGGATTATTGATAACGATCTAAAAATACCTTCTCATCTTCTGAAAGGCTGTCGTACCCAGAACGTTTGATTTTGTCCAAAATCGTATCTAGGCATTCTTCTCTAGACATTTCTTTGTATTTTTGCATAAAAGAACGACCATATTCATTGCCATAATAATCAGATTTTTGGCTGCCTTTGTACACTTTCATTTTTGCCTTATAAGGGCTTTCTGCTCTTTGGCGTGCTTTCTTTGTTGTTGTTCTTGCAGGTCGCCTTTTTCTTTTCATAATCCAGTCGGTTACCTTATTGATCGGTTGAGATAAATCTACTCCTCTACGCAATTGATAAATAAAGAACCAGCCCATAAAAGCACCCCCCAAATGAGCCAAAGCACCCCCTGGATTAGAATAAAGCGTATAAATTAAATTATAAATGATCCAAGCAAAGGCAATGTATTGTAGTTCAATTTCACCAATTAAGAAAAAACGCATTCGGCCTTTGGGATTCAATGTTGCTGCTGCAAGTACAATAGCCATGACACTGGCAGAAGCACCAACCAAGTTTCCAGTAGAGTTCGAAAAAACAGGAAAAACATTATATCCAATTACAAAAAATAAGGCTCCCATTATACCTCCCCAGACATAAATAGGAAAAATCTTGTTGTTTGAAATTAAATCATTTAGCTGGTTTCCAAACCAGAACAAAACCAGCATATTCATAAGGATATGGAGAATACCACCTAAATCATGTAAAAACATGTAGGTAAAAATACTCCAAAAACGAAATGGAATCTTAGTGATTTCAGAAGGAAAATAAAACCATTCTCGGATAAAATGAAAATAAGGTTCGGCTGTTGATGTTATCAAATAGAATACAACAGAAACAAGCAGTATCATAACATGTACAGCAACGTTTACCATAATCAAACGGATTATAGTGTTTCCTTGATAATAACGCATCTTTAAATCTTCCCAGATGTTTGCTGCCATGGTTGTGGTTGAATTCTTGTGTTATTTGCTAAATATAAATTCCAAAATTCATTACTTCGTGGAGAATCCAAAGGATCAGCGTAGCTAAAATCCCACGAAGTATTAAAAATTAGTAGGTTGATATTACATAAACCGTGAATTTTGGTACAACATACTAAGTTCTTGATAAAGTTGCAGACTTCCGAATATTCGATCGTCTTTTTTTAATATTTAAGATTCCCTTAAAAACGAGCACCTTGTTTTCTCCATAGCCAAACTAAACCAATTGCAATTACTGCTCCTGATAAATGCACAAAATGTCCAATATTGGTATTGACACTAAAAACTTGTTGATAAAGTTCTAGACAGGCAAGCCCGATGGCTAAATACTTTGCTTTGAGTGGCATTGGAGGAATTATTAGATAGATAATTCTATTGGGATAAAGCATTGCAAAAGTAAATAAAACACCATAAGTTGCTCCAGATGCCCCCAAAGATGGGGTGTACCAGATTCTTGCGACCGTTCCTCGAATAGCTTCCAATTCAGGAGTATACATAGACCTTGCAATTTCATTTATTTGACCAGTTGCAAAAGCGAATTGATCTGCAGAAAAACCTTGTGTTAAATATTGAACATAACCATAATTGGCTAATAAGTACAATAAATTAGCACCAAAACCAGCGGAAAGGTATAAGAATAAAAATTTCTTAGGACCTAATGTTCGTTCTACATCTGCTCCAAACATGAAAAGCACCAACATATTGAAGAAAATATGCATAATACCACCATGCATGAAAAAGGAGGTGACTAATTGAAAAGGTTGGAACAAAGGATTTTGGACATAATAAATCATTAGGTGTGGAGCAATAGTATTACCTAATGTTTGGGCAGCCAAGAACATCAATAAGTTTAATATAATGAGGTTCTTAGTAATGTCAGGGATCGCATTAAATTGTGATTGCATGTTGTTGTGTCTTTTTAAATCGAGCCCAAATGAAGATTCATTTGAGCTCGGTTTTGCAGGAAAGCCAATCAATAATTTGATTAAAATTATAATCTTAACCCATGATTGCTTCTACAGATTTAACTTCAGGAACCATGCGTTTGAGCATGCCTTCTATTCCTACTTTTAGCGTTCCAGAAGAAGATGGACAACCACTACAAGAACCTTGAAGGATCACATTGACAACTCCTTTGTCAAAAGAGTGGAATTTGATATTTCCACCATCCATTTCTACTGCTGGACGAACATATTTATCTAACAGTTGCTTGATTTTTCCTACTAATTCGGCATCGTCGCCTGTATATTGCTCTTCTTCTTCCGCTTCTATTTTTGCTTTTACTTCTTCAAAACCTTCTTTCATTACCACTTTACCTTCTTCCACATAGGCTTTGATAAAGGTTTTTAGCTCCATCATAATGGTTGCCCATTCTGTTTCTGGAGATTTGCTAACGGTTACAAAATTATTACAAATATACACACCTTGTACATAATCAAATTTGAATAGTTCTGTAGCCAATGGTGACCATTCTGCTGCTAAATCTTGTTGGTCGGCAGGAAAATCTGCCATTTTGCGAGGATATAACATTTGATTGGTGACAAACTTTAGCGTCTCTGGATTGGGAGTTTGCTCTGTGTAGAGCATTACTGGCGGTTTAGTCATTTTTTTATTATCGTCCATTGTTGTTTGCTATTTTGATGGTATAAACACCACATAATGTGGCATTAAATAGAACAGAAATTTTGCGTTTAAAATTCCATTTCTTTAATCTTTAAAGTTGATTGCACAAAAATAACAAAAAAAGCTCTTTTTTGTTGTTGCCTTTGAACTTTTAGTGTTTTTATGAGAATATTATGATAATCAAAAATTATAGTTGTTTGACAAATTGTGTAATAATATTTCAGATCATTTCTTTTATCAGAATATATGAGTCGTAAGTTATGTATAGCAAATCGTTAGTTTTGTTTTGATAATAAACGACTTACGGATTTATGTGAACTTCTTATATTCAGATGTATAATTGTTAAAAAGAACCTTTATATTAAAAATCAACACGATTTCTCAAAGAACGAAAATCATAAATCAAAAGCCCTTTTATAATTCTTGTTTATAATCCCTTCAATAAATTTCCTTTATACGAAGAAAACACTATTTTTGTAGTTAAAGTTGTCAACCTTGAAAAATGATCTATTGGCAACAATAAAACTATGTTATTTAGACAAAGGCATACTTTTAAACCAAAGTCAATCTAGCGTGATTTTCTAACAAATTATTGTAAAATCAAACCATGCAATTTTCTATTTCTTCAGCAGACCTTAAGGAGCAACTTCAAATTATTAATGGAGCGATTAGTTCTAATCCTATCTTGCCCATTTTGGAAGATTTTTTATTCAAAATAGAAGGAGATACCTTAACGATTGCAGCGACCGACAACCAAACTTTTATGACGGCAGCTTTGCATGTAGATGCAGACGAAGATGGATGTGTAGCGATTCCTGCTAGGATTTTATTGGATACGTTGAAGCAATTGCCAACACAACCTTTAAAATTTGTAATTGATTTAGAAACTTTTGCTGTATCCGTTACGTCTCAATTTGGTCAATACAAGTTGGCAGGGGAAGATGGGAATGACTTTCCTAAGATTCCATCTCCAGATAAAGTTGATAATATTGATGTTCCTGCAACGGTTTTGTTAGAAGGAATCAACAAAACTTTGTTTGCAACCAGTACAAATGAGTCGCAAGTAGCGATGACAGGTGTGTTTGTACAAATTAATAGTGAAGGTTTAATTTTTGTAGCAACAGATGCACACAAGTTGGTCAAATACTGCTTTACAGATATTGACACGGAGTTAGATGGTGCCTTTATTTTGCCTAAAAAAGCATTAACATTATTAAAAAATGCACTAGCCAATAGCAATCAAAGTGTTAGTATAGCTTATAATGATACCAATGCTATTTTCCGTTTTGATAATCAAATTTTATCTTGTCGTCTGATTGATGAAAACTATCCAAATTATGGAGCTGTCATTCCTTCTGACAACCCTAATACAATGAGCATTACACGATCTGATTTTTTAAATTCTTTGAAACGTATTGCTAACTATGCCAATAAAACAACGAATCAAGTAAAATTAGAAATTTCAGATAGTAGCTTGACAATAGAGGCAGAAGATTTGGATTTTTCTAATAGAGCAACAGAGCAATTGCCTTGTTTTTACGATGGCGATGCCATGACTATTGGTTTTAATGCAAAGTTTTTGATCGAGATGTTGAATACGATTGGTGGTGATAATGTTCGTATTGAACTGTCTAGCCCTAATCGTGCGGGTATCCTTAGAACAGAAGAGCAAGCTCCTAATGAGGACTTGTTGATGCTTGTGATGCCTGTTATGTTAAATGTATAAGACTTGCTCTTATAGAGAGAGAATAATAGAATTAGGCTGTTCCTTTGTGGGACAGCCTTTTTTGTTTTATTGGAGGGATATGTTTATCTTATGATATTTGTAATAATATTTTGCGGGATTTAGTTCACTACGTTCATGTACTTGCTTTTCTACGTGAGCTTCCTTTGGTCGGTTCTACAAGGCTTAGTCTCTATCGAAAAAAGATAAAAACCATCTTATATCCGTTTGGTTATTAGTTATAATATAGATTTTGAGTTTATTACATAGATAATCAACCCGATGTGCTTTGTTTACGATTGCGAAGTAATCGTGTAAGTATAGTATAAACAAAACAATTCCAGTTCTAAACAGAATAATAATAAATGAGAGAAAGCCAAAATACAGAGTGGAAGCTTTTGTGGAAAGACGATTATCTAAAATGGATTTGTGGTTTTGCCAATGCGCAGGGCGGCAACATCTATTTGGGTATTGACGATGATGGCAAGGTGGTTGGTTTACGAAAGTATCGGCATAGAATGGAGAGCCTACCAGGTAAAATATTGAGTAATCTCGGTATTTTATGTGATGTGAATTTGAAGGTAGAAGGAGAAAAGTATTATATCGAAATTGTAGTGAACCCTTATGATGTGCCTATTTCTTATCAAGGAAAATATTATTACCGTTCTGGAAGTACCAAACAAATTTTGCAAGGAACGGCTTTGAATGACTTTCTGATGCGAAAATCGGGCAAGACTTGGGATGCGATTCTAGAACCACAAACTAGCCTTGAAGATTTGTCAGAGGAAACGGTTCGCTTGTTTAAGCAGGGGGCTATAACTAGTCAGCGTTTGCCTTCCATTGCTTCGGATAGTATGGAGGAGGTGTTGCGTAATCTACGGTTGCAAAAAAAAGGAAAACTAAAACGGGCTGCTATTTTGCTGTTTGGAGAAGATCCACGAGAGTTTTATCCAACGGCTTATATTAAAATTGGAAAATTTGGCACGTCAGAATCGGAATTATTATCACAAGAAATAGTAGACGGAAATATCATAGAGTTGGCAGATAAGGTCATGGAGATTTTAGACAACAAATACATTACAGCAACGATTTCTTACCAAGGTTTGCAACGTCAAGAGAAACCAGAATATCCGCCATTAGCGATTCGAGAAATATTATTAAATGCCTTGGTGCATCGAACGTATATTCAAGCACCCATCCAAATCAGTTTGTACAAAGATAAAATGATGGTTTGGAATGAAGGAAGTTTGCCTTCGGGCTTGACCGTTGAAAACTTGAAAGAAAAACACCCTTCTTTACCCAAAAATCCAATCTTAGCAGAAGTCTGTTTCAAAGGTGGCTTGATTGAGGCATGGGGGAGAGGAATTCCAAAAGTTGTTGAAGAATGTGAAAAATGGGATTTGCCAGAACCTAAAATTGAATTGTTAGGGGGAGGGATTGCTATTACCTTGTATAAAAATAAGTATACAAAGGATTATTTAGATAGCTTGGATTTGAGTGAACGACAACTCAAAGGCTTGGAATACATAAAAGAACACGGACAAATTACCAACAGCATTTATCAAGAGATTAATACCATAACAGATCGGACAGCAAGAAGAGACATCAACGAGTTGGTTGAAGTGCATCAATTATTAGTCAAACATGGAACAACTAAAGGAGCTTATTATACTTTTGTTGGAGTAGGGGGAAGTGACGATGTGGTAGCTTAGTCCGTTCATAATGTCCGAATAAAATAGGTTATGTCTGAATAATGTCCGAATAGAAGGGTTTTTGTCCGAATAAAAGGAAACAAAATTAAAACGGTCTCATTTTTGATTTTTAGAAGAAGCATGAAAGAAATAACCCCCCAAATAAAAATGTGCAAAATATGAAATACCTTATTTTACTTACTTTGATAATTGCTGCTTATAGTGTTTCTGCACAAACTGCGAAAGAGCATTATCAAAAAGGAAATGAACTGTTAAAAGAAAAAAAATATGCTGAAGCAGTTCTTAGTTATAACGCTGCTTTAGATAAAGACTCTTTATATACGTTTGCCTTGAATAATAAAGGTCGAGCTTTGTTTGAACAAGAATTGTACGAAGAATCTAAACAAGCCTTTGACAAGGTAGTTCGATTAAATCCCAAAGATGCAGACGCATACTATAGCCGAGCAAAATGCTATTGGGCAATGAATTACTTCGAGAATACTATCATAGATTACACAACGACCTTAGAATTGGATTCCAAACATTTGGATGCTTATTATAATAGGGGTTTGGCTTATCAAGAAGTCAATAGAAATCAAGAAGCTGTCGTTGATTTTAATAAAGTGTTGGAATTAAGAGAACTGAGTGCTCATGCAAGTGAAAAATATACAGACGTCTATACTTTGTTAGGCTTTTCAAAACGTCTATTGGGACAGTTTGATGCGGCTTTATTGGATTTGGAAAAAGCCATTGAACTTAATCCCAAAGATGCGGTTGCTTATTATCACCGAGGAACTATTAGAGCAGGAACAGATGCTGTCGAGGCAGGTTTGTTGGATTTGACCAAAGCCATTCAACTAGATCCTCAATTTACCAAAGCTTATTATCAAAGAGGTTTGACCTATCGAATGCAAAAGGAATATAAAAATGCCTTAAAAGATTTTTCCAAAGTGATTGAAATTAGACCAACAGCAAATATGGGCTATGTTTCAAGAGGTTATACTTATGCAAACATGGGGAAAGCAAAAGATGCTATCAAAGATTATGATAAAGCAATTGCGATTAACCCTAAAGATGCCGCTACTTACATTCGAAAAGGGTATGCAAATATAGAGTTAAAAGCCTACGATGCCGCAGTAGCAAATTTTACAGCAGCAGCAGATTTAAAAACACCTTTTTCTAGTTATGCTTATAATAACAGAGGAAATGCCAAGCGTCTTTTAAAAGATTATGAAGGGGCTTTGTTGGATGTTAATCAATCGCTCCAAATGGATTCTTTGAATGCTTTTGGGTATAGTAATCGGGGCTTGATTTGGATGGATAAAGGTGAGGAAACAATGGCAATCAAGGATTTGAACCGAGCAATAGAACTGAACAATCAAGTAGCTGAGTTTTATTATAATCGAGGAAATTATTACTTGAGTCTCAAAAAATACGACAAGGCAACGGCTGATTATAGTAAATCGGTGGAGCTGTCGCCTGAGTATAAGCAAAAGGAAATTCTTAAGTTGTTGAAAATTGCTAAGAAGGGCTTTCTTAGTAGTAATTGATCTATTTATAAATAATTTTTTTTAATGTAAAATTACATTCTAACTTTAAAAAACATGAACAACAGAATTATTAGTAGCCTTATTCTTTTTTTGTTTGTCTCGCCAATGATCATAGCACAAGATTATGTTGCAATGGCTAAACCAAGAGGTTCTAAGGCTTGGGGATATATCAATGAAAAAGGAGAGTGGTTGGTAGATCCTGAATATCGTACTTGTTATCCATTTTCTGAAGATGGTTGGGCGCCAATTTATCGAAGAACGCAAGGAGGTTATTTTTTTATTAATACAAAAAATGAACGCTTGTCTGTTGGAATAGAAAAATTTGACCTACTAAAAATTGGAGTTAAAGAAATTATGGCTTACGGTTATTCGATGGAGAGGTTTCCTATTATCAGCTTTGATGAAGGGTTCTGCCCTGTGTTGCTTAAGGGTAAATGGGGCTTTATTAATAGAAAAGGGGTATTGGTACACGAACCAAAGTATGACCGTATAAATCCTTTTAATGGAGGCGTTGCAACAGCTGTAGAAGGGAAAGACTATTACATTCTTCATGAGGATGGAAAAGAAATTAAAGTAGAAACTGAAATTGTCATGTTGAAGGAGTTTTCAGATGGCCTGGCTGTTTATAAGGACAAAAGCCGTCTTGCTGGTTATTTGGACAAAAACGGTAACGTTGCAATTGTGCCACAATTTGAAAGTCTTGGACCTTTTGTAGATGGCTTAGCTTGGGCAAAAGATCCTAAAACTAGCCAAGTTGGCTTTATTGATAAAAAAGGAAAATGGGCGATAAAACCTCGATTTGACCTTGCTAGTAAATTTGATTCAAAAGCAGGTTTGGCTCGTGTAAAAAATGGTGGAAAATGGATGTATGTAAATACAGAAGGTGAAACTGTTGATTTGGATATTGATACAGATATTTATTCTAAGTTCAAGGATGGATTGGCAAAAGGTCAGCGGAATGGGAAATTTGGTTTTTATAATAACAAAGGCGAATGGGTGATCCAACCCCAATATGATGCTTTTGGTATTTACAATGCTGGATATGTTCCTGCAGAGCAAAAAAAACGTTGGGGAATTCTGGATTCCAAAGGAAACTGGGTGACTGAGCCTACCTTTGAAATGATTAAAAAAGTGATTCCCTTGAAAAAATAATAATTGCAAATTACTTGCTTAAAAGCATTACTGCACCACCAACTTAGGACGTCTTAAAATATGATGTACCTTGATGGAAACATCTAGAAACAGAATTCTAGGGTTTCCATTCCGTTCTACATGAAAAGCCGTTTCGTCAAAAAGCGTAATCAACTCTTGCAATTGGTCAATGCCAATAACTTTGAGCATATTTTGTGCGGTGCTTAACTCTGATTTTTGGAGGCGTACTTTTAGTTGTCCTCCACCCAATTGCAAGCTTAAAAATTCTTTTAGAAAATAAAGGGCATATTGAAGAAAGACGACTTGATCCTTGCGTCCCATTTTTGTAAAAAACTTCTTCTGAGGATGTTTGCCACTAACAATACCTTCTACCCATTGTACCATTTCCTGAGGTTTGCCTTGGTAGCAAGCTCGCAACCAATCTACAAATAGCAAGGCATTATTATCATCCATATCGTCGATTAAATTTTGTGCCTTGTTGTAATTGCCTTCTACTAGGTAAGCGATGGTTTGTGCTTTTTCTGGACTTAATTGTTGTTTTTCTTGCAATGCCCGTGCAATTTGCTCGTCTTCCAAACGAGGAATATTGACCAGTTGGCAACGAGATAAAATGGTATTTAAAATTTTTCCTTCTTCTTCTGATATTAATAGAAATACCGTATTGGGACGAGGCTCTTCAATCAATTTAAGCAAGCGATTGCCTTCCTTTCCTAAGTATTCGGGCAACCATAAAATCATAATTTTAAATTTCCCTTCTAAAGCTTTATAACTTAGGCGTTGTACAATAGAAACACATTCATCTTTTGTGATGTTTCCTTGTTTATTTTCTGCGCCCAATTGCTCTAACCATTGGTTGGTATTTAGATAAGGGTTCTCAGAAATAGCCACTCGCCATTCTTTGATATAATGTGTGCTAATTGCCTTGGAACCAACTGTTGGATATGAAAAATGCAAATCAGGATGCACGTATTTATTAACTTTTCGACAAGCACTACAAGTACCACAAGCATCTTGCTCAGAAGGTTGTTCACACAACAAAAATTGTGCATAAGCCAAAGCTAAAGCCAAGGCACCATTTCCTTCTTTGCCCAAGAAGATTTGAGCATGAGCAGTACGCTCTGCATGAAAACTTTCAACAAGATGTTGTTTGATTTTTTCGTGTCCAAAGACTTCTTTGAATAACATAAGATTTTGGTTCGTCGATTTTTTAAATTATTGACACAAGTTACACAATAATTTCTTAGAATTTACCAGCCGAGCATCCTGTTTTACATCTAATCTCACTTTCTAAGCAGAAACGCCCAATGCACTTAACACTTCTTCAGAAGCAGGCTCTATTTGTGGATCAAAGACATGAGTTAAGAAACCTTGCTCATTGAATACATATTTTTGAAAATTCCAACTGACTTCCGAATCTTGGACACCATTTTGTGTTTTTTCAGTAACAAAACTATACAAGTAATGTTGGTCACCTCCTTTTACAGAAATTTTTGTGGTCAAAGGAAAAGTAATGTGGTAGGTGAGTTGGCAAAATTTTTCAATTTCTGCATCTGTTCCAGGTTCTTGGCCTCCAAAATTATTGGCAGGGCAGCCTACAATGACAAATTTATCGGGAAATTCTCGATACATCTCCTCCAATTGTGCATATTGTGGTGTCAAACCACATTCAGAGGCAACATTGACCAATAAAATTTTCTTACCTGCATAATCGGAAAATTTGATTTCTTTTCCCTTTTGACCTTTGATGGTTAATTTGTGAATACTTTGAGCTGTGTTCATAGTCTGAAGATGTTGTTATTATTGTGTGTTATAAATGATGATTTATTGTTTTATTTTTGATAACCCTATAGCAATTCAGTTAAGGTACCTAACTTGGGAGAGTTGGGAATATTTAAATAGTTACCTTTATCTTAGATATAACAACATATTTCTAGGATTTTGGTTAAGAATATGAGTACTTTATTTTTGAGTTATATTTTTTAATACTTAGCTGTGCTACTACCCCTCCCTTCAAGTAAATTGAAGGTTCAAAACAAGTTACATTGGAAGTTTACACCAAGCCATCCCTCCAAGCAAGTTGGAGGTTCAAAACAAGCAAGTTGGAGATTTACAACAAGTTGGGCATCTTAGATACGCTGCTTCTACGAGGTTTAGTTTTACAAAAAATATAAAAAATATTTTCTATTAGATTGATTATCATATATTTGATATTTTTAAGTTTAAAAACACTCTTCTGATAATCAATTTAATAGAATTCTTCCATGAAGTATTGTTTTTATCAAAAGTTCAAGAACAAAGAGTTTACAAATTAATAAACAACCAAAGTATAAAATTTTTTATAAAGA
>ENA-ORXM01003663-ORXM01003663.1-marine-metagenome-genome-assembly--contig:-NODE-3663-length-14841-cov-4.004944_pt1 | contig 14841 bp, 13 predicted proteins | sample MGYA00237867_ERZ511480 | MGnify/ENA primary metagenome ERZ511480 (study PRJEB26309, sample SAMN06266103) | marine metagenome | isolation source: Algal blade | place: United Kingdom:Sidmouth, United...
CACCTAACCCTGAAAGATCATTTATTTGTGTTTGCACAATATGGATATTCCCTGGAAAACTTGTACAGTCCGGCCAATCTATTGCAAAGGCATCAATCTCTGACTGATTCGTAAAATGCAACGTATCAACTGACGGACATTGTCCTTCAGCCCGATGGACAAAAGCAATAAGAAAAAAAAGCAGAAGTGAGGTGCACTTAACTATTTGCATGAGGATTATTTTTTTGAAAAAAATTCAGAAATCTAAAGTTTAACAATCCGCTCCGTCCACACCTTCTGTTCTGTCCTAATAAAGAGAAAAAAACAACCACTAGCCTGATTTTCCAAATCAATAACAGTATCACCAATAATAGTGGCTACTCTAGGGCTTTTTTCAGCCGTTTTAAACACGCCAAAGGGGATGTTTTGAATCGGAAAGTCACTGTCTGAAGATACAGCAATCCAAGAGCTTAATGCTGGATTATTTGCTTTTAACATGGTGCAATATAATTTATTATTTAAGAATTGAACTCACTAATTCTCTCATTAGTAAAATTCTTTTTAGTCATTTTCTGGTTGATCTAAAATGTCCTCCTGTTGTTCTCTCAAAGGTGCTTTTAATAAAAAACCAAGCTTATCATAAAATAACAACAAACCTAGAACTATGAATAACCCACCTTTAAAGATGATCCAACCTATGTGTAAACCTATATTAGGCTCCCCTAGTGTATAATTTACAGCTATTATAATTCCTAAAAGTACAATATATTTTAAGATTCGTCCTAATGGTAATGGAGGCAATTTTAGAATGTACTTGGTTACAAAAATAGAAAAAAGCATCATTATAATATAAGAACCTAAGGTCGTGTATGCTGCTGCTTGATAAGAATAACCTTTTATTTTTATAAAATACCAATTTAAAAAGATATTGATAAAACCACTCGCTAAGACAATTCCTGCCAAATAACTATTCTTTTTAACATAAAAAATGCCTCGATTAGCAAAGCTGCTCACTCCATAAAAAACATAAGCGCCAACAATAACGGGTGCAATAGGCAAGGCTTCTAAAAATAAAGGACTAGAAGACAACAACGTTCCTGCATCTACCGCAAATAGGATTAAAAAACCAGCGCCTAAGATGAGTAGTTTTGTCATGCTTTCTACTTGTTTTCCAACTTCTTTGTAGTCCTTCTTATTCATGTAGTCATAATAAGTAGGGCGGGCACCATTCATCAAAGCCAAAACTAAACCTTGATAAATCATAGCAATTTTATAGGCAAAAGCATATTGCCCTGTCTCGGCATGACCTATCGTTGAATTGATAAACCATTGATCAAAGGAAGTTAAGATGTGGTTACTCAAAGCAAATGGAATCAATGGGATAGAATAAACTAAGGCATACTTGATATGTAAAAAAGAGAGGCGTTTAAAAGAAATGTGTTTGCGCAACTGAGTAAGGACATAAAGCATTAAAACAAATGCTCCAAACCACTCTCCTATGATTTTTCCCATGAAAGTGTAGCTCGTTTCTACACCTCCTTGCATATAAATGGTATTTGAAAAGTAAATAAGCCCTAGCATCGTGCACCCAAACTTACCATATTGCAAAATGACCTGCAAAGTAGCATATCTTCTACTTTCTTTCGTTGCCACTAATATTTGACAATAAAAGGAATACACCACAACCAAATAAGTGGTAAAAATTAACCACCCAATCAAGTGTACAGGTAAATTAACTAAGATGGCTACTTTGTCTTTAAAAAAAAAGATAATCCCTCCTTGTGTCCAAAAAAGAAGGCTTATGGTTATAAATATGCTTCCCAAAAATTCTTCAAAGTCCACCTTATCTTCTTCAAAGTAATATCTAGTAATAGAAGCATGTAGGCTCAAACTCAACAGGACGGCGACAACGGTTATATAAGAGGTAAAAACATTGACAATTCCATATTCGTCTGGTGTTAAGTAGGCTGTAAAAACAGGAAGGGTGATAATACCCAACATATGTACTAGAATTGTCCCAGAAAAATAGGTACTAGCATGCTTAAAGGTATCAAAAAAGGAAAATTTCTTGAGTTGGTTGAGTATATTCCGAACTCCCATGTTCTAGGCTGTTTCTTTTTGTCTAATAATAATTGTCAAACTTAAAGGTAGACTTATTTTTATTCTTTTTAATCCTTAAATCTACTAGATATGCTTCTTTATCTTTTTGTTTCAGTATTTTAGTATTTTTTTAAGTATAATAGAGTTTTTTTACTTAAAAACAGCCCCTCAATAGCTCCTTAAAGACAGACTTCACACTCTGTAAAGTAAATTACTTTCATTTTTACAGAGCATTTTTAGTGAGATTCGAGGATTTCCCACAGTCTGATAGCCATACCTGTTCTCAGCTCTCTCAACAAACGTCGAGACGAACGTGTTGGCAACCTCCAATTCACTTGCTTGCAAGTTTCCAACTCGCTTGGAGGGATGGGTGAAGCTATCAGATGAAGACAAGACGAAGAAGCTCACAAAAAGACTCGCTTATTTTAATGCCCAATTTACTTGGGTAAAAATTATTAGATATTTACTTTACAAAGTACTTCGCAGACCAATGGCAAAAGACAATTATAACAAACACTTCAAAGCAATTCTTTCTACTCTAAATCCTGCACAAAAACAGGCTGTTACAGAAACAGAAGGTCCAGTAATTGCTATTGCTGGTCCAGGAACAGGAAAAACGCACATTCTAACAGCTCGAATTGGACAGATCTTATTAACAACAGACACCCAAGCACATAATATTTTATGTTTGACCTTTACGGATGCTGCGGTAAATGCCATGCGTCAACGTTTGTTGGATTTTATTGGTCCAGATGCTCATCGAGTACATATTTATACGTTCCATTCTTTTTGTAATAAGATTATTCAAGAAAACTTAGAAATTTTTGGACGCCATGATTTGGAGCCACTCTCCGACTTGGAGCGAATTGAAATTATTCGAGGAATTATCAATGAACTGGATGTAGAACATCCTTTGAAAATGAATCAGCGAGATCCTTATTATTACGAACAACATCTAGCGGATCTATTTAAACAAATGAAAGCGGAGCGTTGGTCTGCTGAGTTTATTCAATCTAAAATCAAGAGTTATTTAGGTTTTTTACCCAAACGCCCAGAAATGCGTTATAAACGTAATGCAGGGCAATTCCAAAAAGGAGATTTAAAAGAAGCACAATTCAATACGATTTCTAAAAAAATGCACCGTTTGGATCAAGCTGTTTTGTTATTTGAACAATATCAAGCGATTCTAGACGAACGACAACGTTACGATTATGAAGACATGATTTTGTGGGTTTTGGAAGCATTTGAAAACGAGGAATTCTTATTGCGTGCTTACCAAGAACAGTATTTGTACCTTTTAGTCGATGAGTTTCAAGATACGAATGGTTCTCAAAGTGCTATTGTCCATCAATTGGTGGCTTATTGGGGGGATAATCCCAATTTGTTTATTGTCGGAGATGATGATCAGTCTATTTATGAGTTTCAAGGTGCTCGAGTGAAAAATATGACAGATTTTTATGAGCGGTATCATAAGAACCTGCTGTTAATTATGCTTCAAGAGAACTACCGTTCTTCTCAAAACATCTTGGATGCAGCAAGAGACTCGATTGAGCGCAATGAAATTCGAATTATCAATCAAATAGAAGGTTTAGAATTAAATAAGGTTTTAGTAGGTGCAAATCCTGCTTATGCTGCCCTTCAAATACCTGTTAAAATTATTGCCTACCCCAATCAACTTCAAGAAGAAATAGCTATTGTGCAACGCATAGAACAGCTTCAAAAAGAAGGTGTAGCACTCAAAGAGATAGCCATAATTTATGCCAAGCACAAACAAGCTGATAATTTAATTCAGCTCTTTGAAAAACGCCAAATTGCTTATCAATCTAAACGAAGAATTAATATTCTGGACTTGCCAATGGTACATAATTTGCGCAAACTAATGGGGTACATTGCCAATGAATATGCAAAACCAGATAGCAACGAAGATATTTTCTTTGAGTTTTTACACTATGACTTTATAGGAGTTAGCAGTAAAGATGCCGCTATTTTGACTGCTTGGATGGCGAGAAAAAAGAAGACTTTATTTAGCAAAGGGGACTTTGATAATATTCCTATGTGGCGAGATACTATTCGAGATAAAGTGTTACTGGAATCTATAGGTTTAGAAAGCGTAGAACAGTTGACTAATTTTGCGGCATTTTTGGATGAAAGTATTCATTATTATAAAGATTATAGTTTGCCTCAATTATTTGAGCTACTGATTAATAGAAGTGGTTTGGTTGCTTTTGTTGCTAAACACGAGCGAAAAGCTTGGCTCATACAGGTTGTTGGAACCTTGTTTGAATTTATAAAGCAAGAAACTGCTAAAAATCAAAAACTCACCTTGGGCACTTTTCTTGTTTTATTGGATCAAATGGAAGCCAATAGAATTGGTATGGGCTTATTTCAGCTCGACCAAGCAGACAATGGTGTTCATTTAATAACAGCACATTCTGCCAAAGGATTAGAGTTTGAATATGTGTTTATTATTAATGGACTAAAAGACTATTGGGAACCCCGAAGTTCCTCTGGCAAGCACTTTACCTTCCCTGATACCATTACCTACTCCAATGAAACAGATGCTCAAGAAGCGGCTCGTCGATTGTTTTATGTTGCCATGACTCGTGCCAAGAAGTTTCTTCAAATTTCTTATTTTCAGTACAATACAAAGTACAAAATACAAACCAAAGCTGCTTTTGTCGATGAATTATTACAAGCACACAACCCTTCTATTGTATTTAGTGAACAGGAGGCACTCCTTTCGCCAGAATGGCAATTGTTACAATTAGAAAAAGCCCCAGAAAAGCCTAAAATCAAGTTGCTAAGTGCTCCAATGCTTGATGCTTTGTTGGAAGGTTTCCGCTTGAGTATTTCGGCGATGAATAATTATATCCATTGTCCATTGAGCTTTTATTACGAATATATATTGCGAATACCTTCTTTGTCTAGTGTAGAGGCGGCTTATGGTACTGCTATTCATAATTCGTTGAACCGAATTTTCAATTTAGCACTTAAGAATGAGAATCAACTTCCTGAGGTAGATACTTTATTAGATATTTTTGGTTTTGAAATGAAAAACCAACGTATCTTCTTGACAAATAGAATCTATAAAGAACGTTTAGAGCTAGGAAATAGGCATCTTCGTGCTTATTATAAAGCTCGTAGAGAAGAGTGGAATCAATTGTTACTAAAAGCTACGGTTATGACCGAAAAACCTTTGCGAAATGTAGAATGGAAAGGCGTTCCTATGACTGGAACAATTGATAAGTTGCTCCTATTACCACATACATCAGGAAAAAAAGTCCATGTTGTAGATTATAAAACAGGAAAATTGAAAGATAAGCGCATGGCATTACCTTCCAATTCTAATCCTTATGGTGGAATTTACTGGCGGCAATTGATTTTCTATAAAATATTAATAGAAAACTCAAGCCTTACCTCTTATAAAGTTCGCTCTGCTGAGATAGATTACTTAACACCTAATGAAGAAGCTGTTTTTCCAAGTAAGTCCATCGAATTCAAAACAAAAGAAGTCAATCTAGTAAAAAAGATGATTGAGCAAGTTTATCACAATATTATGAATCATAACTTCTCTGAAGGTTGTGGAGAAAAACATTGTAAGTGGTGTAATTTTGCACAACGAAACTTAGCTCCAAATCAATTTTCTAATACAGAAATTGAATTATTGGACGACTAGACCAAAAAAACCGACCTAACCCCCTAACCATCAACTAACTAAATCACTTTTACCAGACATTAAAATATATAATCAAGTAAGTATAAACAAAAGGAATTACAAAAATAAAGGCATCAAAACGGTCTAAGAAGCCTCCATGCCCTGGTAATAAAGTTCCTGAGTCCTTGATTCCCAAACTTCGTTTAAACATAGATTCTACTAAATCTCCTAGAATTCCAAAAAATGTACAAATACAAGCCATTCCAATCCAAAAAGGCATTGGCAGATTTAGGGAGACAAAAAGAAGAGAACACAAATATCCTGTTAAAATAGCCCCTCCTACACCGCTAAATGTCCCTTCCCATGTCTTGTTAGGTGAAATACGTGGAAACATCTTATTCTTGCCAATTTTTGAGCCTAAAAGATAAGCAAAGACATCACTTGCCCATACCATAAATAGCATGGCTAAAATAAACTGATTTCCTACACCACCAAGTTCAAGAATGGGGGAACTAGCGATCCAAATTAATAAAGAAAATGGCAATCCTATATATAACACACCTAAAGCCAAAAAAGCTAGGTTATGAAAGGGTTTCAAGGACTTTCCAAACAACTCGAATAAGAACATAGAAAAAGCAATTACAGGGAATAAATAAACCATTTTCATGGCAGTCTCATATCCTCCTATATATCTTAGGGCTATCAATAAAGGGAAGTACGCTCCAATAAAGATAAAGCTTATAGTCCGAGCCCAATTTACAGAGGGAGTACTATCTTCAGCTAATACATGTCCTCCCAATTCCCAAAGACAGAGCACCGTTATCAATAGAAATAATATGGTACAACTAATTGGATGTAACACACACCCTCCTATCATTACAGCGCCAAAAGCAAGTCCTGTAATTGTTCTAGTTTTTAAACTCATTAAAATTATTATTATTTAATTTATTTTAATATATTTATACTCTTTATTTACCTTCCTAAAAATAGCTAAAAATAGAAGAAATACAAAACCACTAGAAATAGCAACTAAAGGGGCTACAGCTTGAACCTCACTAATATTTCCACTTAAATTTGGATAAAAATAAGGTATTATGACTTGAATACTATTGAAAAAGACATGAACAATGATTGTTATCCATAAATTTCCCGTAAAAATCAATAAATAGCAGAATAAAACGCCTAAAATAAACCTTGGGAAAAACCCTTCTAATTGGAAATGCATTAAAGAAAAGATAAATCCTGTCAAAACAGCTCCAAAATGGATATTTTTAGTCCAAAAGGTCAATAAACGCTGTAATATTCCTCTAAATAGAAACTCCTCACCAATTCCTGCCGCTAGTCCTAATAGTAGTAAATTTAAAATAAGATCTTTAGGTGAATTCATCTCAAGAAACACTTTCTGAATATCTAACTTCTGTTGTGAAATGGCTCCATCAGGCAACAATTGAGTATTCCAATAATAAATAAAGGATATCAAAGGATAAACAGATAAGATCAACAGAATGCTCAGAAATATATTTTTAAGCTTTGGTTTCTGATCTGCATAAACTGTTTTTAAAGCTGCCTTTTTGTGATACAGAAAAATAAAAACTAATGCTGGAATTAAGTACTGGAATAGATGTAATACCAATTGCAAAACTTTTAGAGTATCTAAATATTCTAAATACTCCCCTTTTACAATTCCATTCAAAATTTCGGAAAAATCTGGTAAGCCAGAAAGTGCTGCAAAAATTTGAATAAAAATCATCCCAATTACATAAAATCCAAACCAAATAAATAAGAACAAAAATGTCTCATTTTTGAGCTGTTCTCTATTCTCTGGGTTATTTTTTTGTACGTTCATTCTTATATACTTTATCAATAGCAGCTAATAAAATTGTGCAAGCTTTTAAAATTTCATCTTCAGTTATAGTTAATGGTGGTGCAATTCGAACTGCTTCAGCATTAAATAAAAACCAATCTGTTACTAAACCATTACTTAAACATTCATGAATTACACCAAGAACTTGATCAAAAGAAGCTAATTGGACTGCCATTAACAAGCCTGCATTTCTAACCTCCAAAATAGCTTCATGTTTTAGTTGTTCCTTAAATAACTTGGCTTTTGATTTTACATTATTAATAATCTCTTTTTGTTCTGTAAGAACTTTCAATGAAGCCAAACCTGCCGCACAGCAAACGGGGTGACCACCAAAAGTAGTAATGTGCCCTAAGAAGGGATTATTTGTAAAAGAATCCATTATATTCTTAGAAGCAACAAAAGCACCTAGAGGCATTCCTCCACCAAAAGCTTTTGCTAATAATAAAATGTCAGGAACAATTCCATATTGTTCGAAGGCAAATAAAGAACCTGTTCGCCCACAACCAACTTGGATTTCATCTAAAATTAATAAAGCACCAACTTCATCACATCGCTCTCGGACTTTTTTTAGATAATCATTAGAAGGCCGCATCACTCCTATTTCCGCACGAACTGTTTCCATAATAACACAAGCTGTTTGCTCATCTATTATTGCTAAGTCTGCCTCCTCATTAAATTCGATATGATGCACAGCAGGTAATAAAGGTCTAAATGGTGCTGTAAAAAAAGATTCACTCATTAAACTTAAGGAGCCGTGCGTGGAACCGTGATAAGATTTTTTGCAGGAGACAATCTTTGGGCGACCAGTATATCGTTTTGCTAATTTTAGTGCGCCTTCTGTTGCTTCTGTTCCAGAATTAACAAAATAAGTACAATTCAAACTATCTGGTAAATGCTCTTGCAACAAATTGGCTAACTGAACTTGTGGGGACAAAATGAATTCTCCATAGACCAATGTATGTAAGTATTGGTTAGTTTGCTTTTGTACAGCATCTATAATTTGAGGATGACTATGCCCCAAACTACTGACACTAATTCCAGCTATTAAATCTAGATAAGACTTTCCATCTTTATCATACAAATAAACACCTTCTGCGCGTTCAATTTCTAATGCTAAAGGAGCATCACTTGTTTGTGCTACGTGATTTAAAAACAATTGACGTTGTGTTATCATTTTTTTATTTTAAATTTGTGCTATATTCTTGAATTAGATACAAGAGCAAATTTAAACAAATTAATTCTACATACCTGCAATATTATATATTCCTTATAAAGATTATGAAATTCAAATCAAATTTTAAAGTTGTGGCACCAGCTACTATTGCCAATTTAGGCTGCGGATTAGATGCCTTAGGTCTTGCATTGGAAAGCCCTGGTGATGAAGTTTTCGTAAAACCTAGCAACAAATCCGGCATACACATTTCATCTATTTTAAATAACAAAACAAAAACATCATTAGATCCTAATAAAAATGCAGCGGGAATCTCTGCTCAATTAGTACTTGACCACCTTAAATCTAACTTTGAATTGGATCCAAATATGGGGTTAGATTTATCCTTAAATAAGAAAGTAGCGGTTGGTCATGGATTAGGATCTAGTAGTGCAAGTGCTGTTGGAGGAGCTTTTGCTGTTAATGAAGCTTTTGGTTGTCACTTAACCAAAAGAGAATTAATTCCTTTTATTATAAAAGGAGAAGAAATGGCAGAAGGTCAATTAAGGATTAATAGTCTTATTCCCTCTTTATTGGGTGGTATCATTTTGACTCGTGATCATCAAAACTTAGATTTTCACCGTTTACCTATAATTAAAGGTTTATATATCGTTGTTATCTACGCTCGCAATCAAATTCTAACTCAAAAACAAGTAAGAAACAACCTAACTAATAAAACAGAGATAAGCAATGCTATACAACAATCTGCCAACCTAGGAGCATTTGTTCAAGCACTCTATACTTCAAATTTAGACCTATTATCTAGAACACTAACAGATCATATAGCAGAGAAACATTGGAGTAGTTTAATTCCTTTTTTCAAAGAATTGAAAGTAAGTGCACTAAATAATGGGGCCTTGGGCAGTGGCTTGGCGGGTACAGGATCTGGAGTTTTTGCATTGTGTAAAAACAGTTTAGAAGCAGAAAAAGTAGCAAAAGCAATGGGAGAAGTTTACACATCTAACAAGATTCGAAACACTATAATCATATCCCAAATAGACCACGAAGGAGTAAAACTTGCATAGATGTTCCACGTGGAACATCTACAAAACATTACTACCATCAAACAACAATACAAAATAACAAGTAATAAAAAAGAAGAGATGTTCCACGTGGAACATCTCTTCTTTTTTATTTCAAAGTTACAGCTTCATACCCTTTTGAAGTCACCTTTCTAATATAGGTACCTTCTCCAGAATCTCTAAACTTAATGTGGTTCTGTTGTCCATTATTAAAATCTAGTAGTATATCATTTTTCAAGACCAGTGACTTTAATTTATTTATTCTAGGCACTTGTATTAACACCCACATAGCAAAGAATTCGTCTTTAATCAGTTTCCTGTTTACATACTCAAAGCTTACATCCTTTCCATTTACTTCCAACTTAAAATGATTTTGAAGATATTCTGTGATGTACTCTGTTGCTTTAGGATGTTCTCGATTCGTCCCTATTTCAACTGCTTCTCCTTTAGTTGCGCTAAGCACTTCTTCTAAGTCATCACTAAATATTTTAATTGCTATCTCCAATATTTTATCCTCCTTATTATAATCAATTTCTGAAGTAGAAACATAGATAGGGTGCTTCATAAAAGACATTAAACCTATTGCAATAAAAATTAAAAAACTAATTTTTTTCATCATTAATTATATTTAATAGCTGCCTAAAAAACAGTTTCATCTTGTTTAAATGAAGGTTCATCTAAAGGCATATTTGTTTCGTACAAGAAAGACTCAATCCATCTTTTTTAACAACTTTACTTCGTATTTTTGAGTTATTAATTTTATTTAAAAGACATAAATGAAGACACAAAGATGAATGATTTTATTTTTTTCTTTAAGCAAGGACTGAGCCATATTTCTGATTTAGGTGCTTATGACCACATACTTTTTATAGCTGCTTTAGCTGCCGCTTATAACATTAAGAATGGAAAAAAACTAATTCTTTTAGTTACAGCATTCACAATTGGTCACTCCATTGCCTTAGCCTTAGCTACACTAAAAATTGTAAAAGTAAATAGTAGCTTGATTGAATTTCTTATTCCTGTTACTATTATTGCCACTTGCATTAATACTATTCTTCAAAAAAGAAAAAACATTTCCTCTCATTCTGAAGACTCAAAGATACTCGATTATTCACAAAAAGAAAAGTTCCACGTAGAACAAAACGGATTAACTACTGTAATTATTATAGGCTTTGGAATCATTCATGGACTTGGTTTTTCCAATTATTTACGTTTTATTTTATCAGAGAACGAGTCCTTATTCACTCCCCTATTGGCTTTTAACTTAGGGTTAGAAGTTGGTCAAATTTTCATACTAGCCATTGCATTAATAATAAATTTTGTACTTTTGCGGTATCTCAATATCTCACAAAAACATTTGCCAATAATTCTTTCTTTACTAATTATAATAATCAGCATTCCTATTTTATTAGATACAGGAAATGCTTTATTTTTCGAACATTAATTTTATAACAACAATCAGATAAAACAACAAATCATGCTAAAAAAATTTCTTTTTGTTTTGCTTTGCATGGGTATTCTGTTTAGCACTAATGCTCAGAATTCAGACCAAGGCGCAACGAAGTTTCAGCAATTATATCAAGAGTTGCCAACACCTAATACATATAGAAATGCAGCAGGTGCACCTGGTCATCAGTACTGGCAACAACGTGCTGATTATGATATGAAAATTGAAATTGATGACGAAAAACAACGCATCTTAGGAGAAGAAACGATTACTTACTACAATAACTCTCCAGATGTTTTAACTTATATTTGGGTTCAACTAGATCAAAATGTTCGTTCAAAAGATTCTGATTCTCATAAAATTCGTTCAGGAAAAGTATATTCTGAAATGGGTTTTAAAGAAATAAAATCAACTTGGCACAATGACTTTGATGGTGGGTTTAAAGTAGAAAAAGTAACTGGTAAAAAAGGCAATGACTTAAAATATGTTATCAACAAAACTATGATGCGTATTGATTTGGAACAACCTCTAAAACCAAAAGGTAATATCTCTTTTAACATCAAGTGGTGGTACAATATCAATGATGGTGGAAATTATGGTGGTCGCTCTGGTTATGAGTATTTTCCAAAAGAAGATAACTATATGTATCACATTGCTCAGTTCTACCCTAGAATGTGTGCTTATAATGAAACCGATGGATGGCAAAACAAACAGTTCTTAGGACGTGGTGAGTTTACTCTTTCTTTTGGAGATTTTAAAGTAGCAATTACGGCACCAGCTGATCATACTGTTGGAGCAACAGGTGTTTTACAAAATAGCAAAGACGTACTAACATCAACACAGTTGGAACGTTTGGAAGCTTCTAAAAAATCAGATAAACCTCTAATGATTCTTAATCAAGAAGAGGCAGAAAAGATTGAAACAGGTAAAGTAAAAGAAAAGAAAACTTGGATCTTTAAAGCGGAGAATGTACGTGACTTTGGCTTCTGTTCTTCTCGTAAATTTATTTGGGATGCACAAGGAGTCCAATTTGGTGACCGTACAGTCATGGCTATGTCTTATTATCCTAAAGAAGGAAATCCTTTATGGGAAAAATATTCTACTCGTGCAATTGTACACACTTTAAAAGTATATTCTAAACATACTTTTGACTACCCATATCCTACTGCTATTTCTACACATGCAAATTTCACAGGAATGGAATATCCTATGATTTGCTTTAACTTTGGTAGACCTCGCCCAGATGGTACTTATTCTGAACGGTTGAAGTATCGTATGATTGGTGTGATCATTCATGAAGTAGGACATAACTACTTTCCTATGATTGTAAATTCTGATGAGCGCCAATGGACTTGGATGGATGAAGGGTTAAATACATTTTTACAATATATAACAGAAACTGAATGGGAACGTGATTTTCCATCAAGAAGAGGACCTGCTGCAAATATTGTAGATTATATGCGTGGAGACAAGAACAACATTGTTCCTATCATGTCTAACTCTGAATCTATTTTGCAATTTGGAAACAATGCTTATGGAAAACCTGCTACTGCTCTAAATATTTTGAGAGAAACGATTATGGGTAGAGAATTGTTTGACCATGCATTCAAAGAATATTCTAACCGTTGGAAATTTAAGCACCCCTCTCCTGCTGATTTTTTCCGTACAATGGAAGATGCGTCTGGCGTTGATTTAGATTGGTTCTGGAGAGGCTGGTTCTATACAACAGATCATGTTGACATTTCTATTGATAATGTAAAACATTATCAACTCAACAGCCATGATACAGACAAAGAGATCATGGTTCAGAAAAAATGGGATGCTCAATCACCTCGTGGTATTTCTGAGATTAGAAACAATGACCAAAAGGCTGTAAAAGAAACGCTTATGGAAAAACATCCTGAACTAAGAGATAAATACAACGACCGTGATAAATACAGAGTTTCTGATCGTGACAAAAAAATGAACGAAACCTACATCAAAAGCCTAAGTAAAGAAGAAAAGGAATTAATTGATGGTGCGTATAATTATTATGAAGTTTCTTTTAGTGTTAGCATCAATGCTGCTCTTATCAGCCTGCCAACCCCCCATTAACTCAAGCGAAATGATGCCACTTAGTTCAGCTTATCATAACCTTTCTCAAAAAGGGTTGTTCCAAGATAACCTTATAGTGCGTGATGTGACTGTAATTCCCAATACGGGTAGTGACGGAGGTGGTGCAGTAACAGAGCCTCAGTTTAGAGAAACATTAAACACAGCACTAAGAATGGCAGATATGAGTGCGACTGATGATGCCAAGGCTAAGTATTACTTGGACGCAAATATAACAGAAGTTGTGCGCGACTTTATTGGCTTCAATATGGAAGCAACTGTTGCTTGCGATTATAAGGTGACGAATATCAAATCTAATAAACAGGTCTTTAACGAATCTGTAAGAGTACCCCACGAAGCGGGTATTGCTGATGCATTCAATGGTGCGGTCAGGCAGAGACTAGCGGCGGCCTATGCCGCTAGAGAGAACGTCACTCATGCTATAAAATTACTATCGAGGGTTAAGAAATGAAAAAAACACTAATTGCATTAAGCTGCACCGCACTACTCTTGTCGGCGTGTGCGCCGAAAAATAGCCTAAATCAATATAGCTATAATGATGTAGGTATCAGTACGATTGTTGACTTCGGTACGGTGATTACTGCAAGACAGGTTGGTATCACAGGCAGAAATAGTGGTACTGGGGCATTAGTTGGCGCTGGTGTCGGTGCTGGCGCTGGTTCTTATGTTGGCAGTGGCTCAGGAAATATATGGGCTACATTGGGCGGCGCGGTAATTGGTGCAGCAGCAGGTGCAGCAGCAGAGCAAGCCGCTGCTAATAGTACAGGGATTGAATATACAGTGACCACCGAACATGGCGACACAATGACTATTGTGCAAAACCAAGTTTCAGGTGAACCAGTAATAGCTTCAGGTAGCCGAGTGATGGTTCAAACTAGAGGGACGTATCAGCGTGTGATTCCTGCCGATAATTTGCCTACTCAAATTAAGCGCCCCAAAGGCATAAAGGTAATTGATTGACCTCATTTAATAACAAAACACAAATTAACAATATTTGTTATAACTCTTTTAGCGTTTTTCAACCTATCATAAACTACCTATTATTTCTGAAATTACCTAAAGCCTAATACTGTAAAATCACTGTTTCCTAGGTCTTCCTCCAACAGCCCTTACTTGCAGATTTTCGCCTGTTTCGGGACAGGTGAAGCGGTCTCCACGGCGTAAGGTGATGGCAGATTTTTGTGAGTCTGAGTGAGAAGTAAGAGTAAAAACTTGGCACGGCTCGACTGACTTTGATTTATGATAGCTTGGAAGACTATCGGATATTGAGACTTCTGGATCGCTATGATTTTCTTCAGTTTCATCGCTCAGTTTTGAGAATAAGACTGCACCACCTATGACTGTGGCTAAGGTAAATATTTTTTCGTACATTTTCTGTTTCCTTATCTGTTCTAATTTACAACAAAACAGATAATAGGCGATTTACAGATAAATCTTAAACAGCAAGAAAAA
>ENA-ORXM01003665-ORXM01003665.1-marine-metagenome-genome-assembly--contig:-NODE-3665-length-14836-cov-6.948709_pt1 | contig 14836 bp, 10 predicted proteins | sample MGYA00237867_ERZ511480 | MGnify/ENA primary metagenome ERZ511480 (study PRJEB26309, sample SAMN06266103) | marine metagenome | isolation source: Algal blade | place: United Kingdom:Sidmouth, United...
CGGTGTCGCCGTGCAGACCAATCTCGAAGCCTTCCGGTTGGGGCGTCGACTTGCCGTTGAACACGAGCTGCTGGCCGAACTCGAAGACGTCGTCGACACCGACGACGCTGGCCCCGCACCCCTGACCGGCAAGCTTGCCCGCATGGCTGATCAGATCGGCGGCGGCGCCGAGCTACAAGAGATCCTGGCCTACCGCCTGCCGGAATTGGCCGAGTTCCAGAACACCAGATACGCACAGCAGTTCACCGACGACATCATCGCTGTCCGCCGAGCCGAGCAGCGGCTGGTTGGCGAGCGCACCGAGCTAAGCCAGGTTGCTTCCCGCATGCTCTACAAGGCCATGGCGTACAAGGACGAATACGAGGTCGCCCGGCTGGCGCTCAAGTCCGACATCGTTGCCCAAGCCAAGGCTCGCTTTGGGCCCGATGCCAAGGTCAGCTACCAGCTCAAGCCGCCGACGCTCAAGTCGGCCGGCTATGACAAGAAGATTGCGATTCCCGAAGCTGCCGGCCGGGCCATGTTCGAAGGACTCAAGCGCACCAAGCGCATGCGAGGCAAGGCCTTCGACCCGTTCGGACGCACCGAGGAGCGCCGCATCGAACGCCAGCTGATCGACGAGTACCGCGACCTGCTGACGACGCTCACGACCAAGCTGACCGGCGACAACTATGGGCACGCCGTCGAGATTGCTGGGCTGTACGACATGGTCCGCGGGTTCGACGACATCAAGCTCGCCAACGTCGAGCGTTACCGCACCGAACTCGCTCAAGCGCTCGCCGGCTATTGATTTCGAGTCCGGCCAGCTCCGGACGGAACACTAGCTATTCGCCGAGGGCGGCACGGATAGCTTCGCCGTTTTCGTCGACGAAGCGCTGCTCGTATTCGATGCGGACTTCGTCCTCGATCTCGCGAAGCGGCGCGTTGCACTCCCAGCTGGCGAGGGCAATGATGCGTTCCTCGACAGCAAGCTCATCAACCTGGACCTGGGCCTCGGGGTTAAGAGACTGCGGGCCAAAGATGAACTCCTCTTCGCCACCGTCTTCGACCTGGATGCCTGCGTCTTGTTCAGCGATGCCGTCGCCATCGGCGAAGGCATCAGGGCTGTTGACGATGGCGTTGTAGCGGCGTCGGATCTCCTCTTCGGCGCCATCCTGATCGGTGAAGCTGTGGCCGGCCTCGCTCATGCACGAGCTCCAGCCGCTTGTTGCTGCAACGATGCGTGAGTCGGCGTCATAGGCCTGCTCGATCTCTTCGAACTGGTCACCAAACTGGTCAAAGACCTGGCCGAATGCGTAGACATTCTCGAACGCAGCGCCTTGGCAGCCGCCGGGCTCGAAGGTAGAGAAGTCTTCGCCTGCATCGGGAAACTCGCCGTTGAGCGCAGTCTGATATGCCTCACGCTCGCCTTCGGTCAGGCTCTCGGTGTACGCCTGGTTCGGATCTTCGAAGACCACGAAGAATGAATCGCCTTCGGTGTGAACTTCGTGCCCGCCAAAGGCATCCCACGCGGCTCGCAGATGAATGTTGTGCAGATCGAAGACATCACCCGCGATCTGATCACCGAGCACCTTGTACAGCCGTGTCGAGGCCTCGATGTCGGTAAAGACGAACGTGAGGAGTCCCGAGGGCAGTCCCCCAGATACACCGTCGTCGTTCGTAGCCATCGCAGTCCCCGTGGCTCTAGCTGTCCCGCACGCCTGGTCGGGCGCAACCGTCAACTTATCACCCGCGGGATCAGCGCTCTCAACAGATTGCTGGTCGCGGGCGGTCTGTGAGCTTGGTGCGAAACGGGCTGGCAGAACTTCGATTGTCATGACACTCACCCCGGGAATGGCCCAGGGTGCGTCTCTCCTCGGTCGGGGGACACCAGTATCGGTCTCGATTGTGGCTCCCGGCTGTGAAGCGGTTCACACAACGAGTGGGAGTGGCTCATGCACGACGTCCGGTCAGCGCCAGGCTGCGCCGCTCAGCCGGTCGGGATCGGCGGAGTCGAAGGTAGAGGCCGATGGTTCTGCTGGCCGGGCACCGTTTCCGGCGACAGCGCGCCCTCTGCGTCCAGATACCACGCAGTTGGACGGGCTCGAGCGAGCGGCCACTCTTGCTCGTTCCGCCGCTGGCCTCCGTGGACCAACCGACCAGCCGCATCTCGCGTACCGCTGCCTCCGCCCATCACGACGAATACTCGCCATAGTCCGATGTCGTCAGCATGTCGAAGAACCACTGCTCGTAGTCCGGCGTGAGCGCCAGCGGCGATGCCCCGGGTTCGAGCTCGTTTTCACCGATCCAGTTGGTGAGCGAGCCCCACATTTCGTCGAGCTGGGCGCCCACTGCGCGGTCGGTCAGAGCGAGCTTGCTCACCCGAGCCATGAACACGACGTATTGAAAGGCGATGCCGTATTCACTGGCGCCACCATGGCGCATCGTCTGACGGAAGTAGTGATATCGATATTCGAGGTGTGAGCCCTCGAAGCCTGGCATAGACGCGCCACGCTATGCGCACGACTGGTCGATCAGCCAGCCATGAGTGGCTGCTTCACTTGCTCGACGAACCGGTTCACATGTTCGGTCGTGAGTGGATTGCCGAAGTCCATCACGAAGTACGTCACGCCGAGCTCGGCCTTGCGGGCAAGCTTGTCGAGTAGCTCCTGCGCTTCGGCATCGGTCTCGGGCAACGCGTGCTCGACGGTCTGGCAGATCTCGATGGCGCCGGGATCGCGACCGGCGTCGGATGCGGAGCGGTGCACGATGTCGACCTTGCGGCGCCAATCGTCGTCGGTGCCGCGAGCGAATCCGTTCCAGATGTCGGCGTGTCGCCCGGCGAGCGGAAGGCCGATCTTCTCACCCGATGCACCGATACAGATCGGAGGCACGACGTCGGGCAGTGGCGGGGCCGACGCACCATCGATCGAGAAATGGGTGCCGCTGAACGATGGCTCGTCTTCGGTCCACATGAGCTTGCAGATCTGCAGCATCTCGTCGAGTTCGGCGAAACGGATCGAGGGCTTGGGGAAGTCGTAGCCGTACGCCAGGTACTCGTCTTCGCGCCAGCCGGCACCGATACCCAGAATGAACCGGTTGCCCGACAGGACCTGCAGCGTGGCAGCCATCTTGGCCGTCAGGGCAGGCGGCCGATAGCCGTGACCCAGCACGTGATGGCACAACATGACGTCGGGGAACTTGGCCGCCATCCAGGTCAGCGTCGTCCATGCTTCCATGAACGGGTCGGTCTTGGCATCGAAGCCATAGAAGTGGTCGGCGATCCACAGCGAGTCGAAGTGCTCGAGCGCCGTCGGCAAGATGTTGCGCTCTTGGTACATCACGATGGGCTTGTGGTCGCTCCAACGGTTGCCGATCACCGGCGACAACCACCCGAATTTCATCGCATTGCTCATGGACCCGACACTACTCGTCTGTCTGGCAGCGCAGCGCAGTTGGTTTGAGCGTCGGTGTCACGTTTGGTCAGCGAAGTGCGTCGACGACTCGGTAGTGCAGCGTCAACTCGTCGAGCTCGTCCTTGAGTGCCGGGTCGATGGGTGACTCGGTGGCGGCGACGGCGTCGGCCAACTGCTCTGGCTTGCTGGCGCCCACGATGGGCGAGGTCACCGTCGGGTTGGCGAGTGTCCAGCCCACCGCCATCTGCGCCATCGAGATTCCAGCCGCTTCGGCCAACGGACGCATCTGCTCGACCATCGAGAACTTGTCTTCTGCCCAGTAACGCTCGCGGTAACGCTGGGCCTGGGAACCGTGTTCGAAGCGACCGCCAGCGGTGGGCTCGTCGAGCGTCTTGTGCTTGCCCGTCAAGAAGCCCCCTGCCAGCGGGTTATATGGAATGACGGCGACATCGTCGTGGTCACACAGGGGGAACAGTTCACGCTCGGCATTACGAAACAACAGGTTGTAGCGAGGCTGCACAGACTCGTAGCGCACGATCCCGAGCGCCTCGCTGCGGCCGATGGCGCGGGCGAGTTGCCAGGCGGCATAGTTCGAGCAGCCGATGTAGCGGACCTTGCCGGCTCGAACGACATCGTCGAGCGCACCCAGGGTTTCATCGAGGGGCGTCTCACGATCCCAGAAGTGGATTTGATACAGATCGAGATAGTCGGTCTGCAGTCGCTCGAGCGAACCATCGATGGCATCGAGAATGTGCTTTCGACTGCCGCCCATGTCCCACGGGTTCTTGCCCATCGGCGCATAGAACTTCGACGCCAGCACCACATCGCCCCGACGCCCCGGCGATGCCTGCATCCACCGCCCGATGATCCGTTCGGTGTCACCCGCAAGCTCGCCGGTATGGCCGTTCGGGTACATGTCTGCCGCGTCGATGAAGGTGATCCCGGCGTCGAAGGCCGTGTCCATGATCGCCGCCGACTCGGGTTCGTCGCACTGGAAGCCGAATGTCATAGTGCCCAAACAGAGCTCCGAGACCTTGAGGCCGGTACGTCCGAATTTCACATGCTTCACGGTTTTCTTCGCAATCGCCGCATCGCTGCGCTCGGGCGGCTCTGCGGATAGGTGGTGGTTAGCCATGATTGCGCACTGGTTCGTTTGTACGCAATCGCCGCATCGCTGCGCTCGGGCGGCTCTGCGGATAGGTTCGCCCAGACCCGCTGATTATCATCTGGGTCAGACCCAGATGATAAACCCAGATGCGCACTGGTTCGTTTTGTACGCAATCGCTGCGCTCGGGCGGCTCTGCGGATAGGTGCTGGTGAGGCCTAGTCGAGGTCGATGATCACCACGTTCAGTGGACCCCGAGTCACCGATGCAGTGGCGGCTCGAGGTTTGCCATACAGGTAGACCGTGACTGCTGGGTCGGCTTCGATGTTCTTCAACCACAGCGAGCTCGACCGCACGGTGGACACGATGAGCTTGTCGAACACCCGGGACGCAAGCAACGGCACCCGACGCTTTTTCCCTGACTTACGGCCCACCGTTTCGAGTACAACGGCGCCGCTGCCCAGGGGCAACGGGTTCGCCACCCCGAACATCACCGCTGGCTCGACGATTGAATTGAGCTTGCGGAAGCTGGCCTGGGCGATGCTGGCTCCGTCTTGTGGTGGTTCGTTCGCCGCGTTCATGGAGAGAGGCTAGCCATGCCGGCTAGCTGGCTCGCACGTCGAAGTCGAGACCGAAGCTGCGCACGGCACGGGCGAAGATGTTGGGTTCGATGTCGGGTTCGTTGACGACTCGCAGGTTCGTGATGCGACTTGTCAGTTCTTCGAAGAGCAGCCGTAGTTCGATACGAGCCAGATTGGCTCCTAGGCAGAAGTGGGTGCCATGGCCGAACGCCACATGCGGGTTTGGGTCTCGATGCACATCGAAGCGATCAGGATCGGTGAACACGGCCGGGTCTCGATTGGCAGCGGGGTAGATCAGCACCACCCGATCGCCTGCTTGCAGCCGGGTGCCGGCCAGTTCGGTGTCGGCGGTGACCCGACGGAACATGTTGTTGAGCGGTGTGACCCATCGGATCATCTCCTCGACCGCGGTCACGACCACCGCCGGCTCCGTAGCCATTGCTTCCCACGCTTCGGGATGGTCTACGAGAACTCGTAACCCGTGCGCGATGACCGTCCTGGTCGTTTCCGCGCCGCCTGCGATCATCAGTCCGGTCTCTTGCACCATGGTCAAGCCGTCCATGCCGGCGCCCAGCCAGTCGCTGAACAGGTCGTCCTTGGGTGCAACCGCGCGGTCGGGCAGTAGCTCCTGCATGACCGCCGCCCATTCTTCGATCGAGGCGTGCAGGTCGTCCAACAGCTCGGGCTCGGCGAACCGGCGGTCGATACGCATCTGGCGCTCGGACCAACTCTTGACTTCTCGCCATCGCTCTTGGCCGAAACCGATCAGTTCCGCAGTGACTCGGCACGGCAACTGCGCCGCCCATGCATCGACGACCTCGACGGAACCATCCAGGCGGTGACCGGCGATTGCCTGGTCGACCAACGAGGCGACGAGTTGTTGGTAGTGATCGGCGTGTTCCCGTGTGGCTCGGGGAGTAAAGCGGCGGTTGATGATGCGCCGCTGCGCCAGATGCCCCGGATCGTCTTGGGCGATCATCGTTGCTTCGCCCGGCGACGGCTCGAGACGGTAGTGCTCTTCGCTAGAGAAGGTTGCCGGGTCGCGCTCGACGGTCATCACGTCGCCATGGCGAGCAACGCACCAGATTCCGCTGGCCTCGTCTCGGTGCAGCCCCGGCGTTGCCAGCAGTGCCCGATACGAGTCCTGCGGGTCGCCCTGCCACCAGTTCGGATCCAGCAGCGATGTTATCGACGACATAGCTACACCATAGGCGGCACGCCTTCGAGTTTGGCGGGCACGTGTTTGTGCCATGGCGTGCCGGCGTAGTCGTCTTTCCAGTCCAGGGTGGTGAGCTCGTTCGGTGGCACGCCGACGACGTCGCTGTCGTTGTCGGCTTCGGCGTACAAACCCATGCCGTTGGGGATCGAAATGTGTCCTTGCTGCATGGTGTCGTTGACTTCGACAGGCGCAACCGCAGAGCCGCCGCGGGTGGTGATACGAATCTTGTCGCCGTCGATCACACCCAGGTCGTCGGCGTCTGCTGGGCTGAGACGCAGCGCCCCGTCGGGGTCCTTCTTGCGCCAGGTGGCATCACGCATGATCGTGTTGGCGGTGAACGCCCGTCGCTCGCCAGCCGACAAGATGAACGGGAACTCGTCGGTGCGGTGGTCGGTGGGAGCGTCGCCCAGCGCAGCGAGGTCGTCGAGTAGTTCGGGAATCTGCGCATGCACCCTGCCATCGTCGGTGCGCACCATTGACCAACCCTGGTCATAGGTGTGTTTGGTGATCGTGACCCCATCGCGGCTGGCCATGATGGCGTTGAAGAGCGCATCGCCCAGGTCGGCATCGTCGACGTCTTGGAAGCCAGCTGCCTTGACGGCATCGGTGAAGCGCAAGGCGCATTGCTGAGCCGAAAACCACACCGGTGCGGCGTCGGCCATACCGTCGGGAAGTGCATCGCCCAGGGTCAGATACATGATGATCGGCCCGATCGCAGCCAGCTGCGGACTGCTTTTGCTGGCGCCGATCAGGGCGGCGCCGAATGGCTTGAGACCTTCGTGGGCGGCTTCTTTCAGCGCGTCGATGATGTCGTCGTTGATCAGGCCGAGCTCGCGAGCCAGTCGGGCGTGGATCTCGGCTTCGGGCAAGGTGCCGTCGAGTGGTTCGAAGACCGGAGCGCGAACCGTGAAGTGATTCTCGGGGAACGATGCGCCGAAGAATGTGGCTTCGCTCTTCTCGTACTGCGACGACGCAGGAAGGACGTAGCTGGCTTCACGGGCGGTCTCGGTCATGGCGATGTCGATCACCACGGAGAACTCGAGCGCGCGCATTGCTTTTCGCCAGCGGGGGCTCTCGGCCAGCGAGTGCACCGGGTTGGCGCTCTCGACGAACATGGCCCGTATGCGATCGGGGTGGTCGGTCATGATCATGTCGGGGATCTCGTTGCACGGCACGAGTCCCGAGATGATGCGGCCGCCCGTGACCGGCGCCGCTGGTTCGTTGCCGGTTGCGCCGTAACTGAACATCGGGGCCATACCCGAGTGGGTCGTGGTTCCGCCAGGCACGTTGAAGCTGCCGACCAGGATCCAGATCAGCCGCTGCAGATACGAGACCAGCGTGGAGTGGGGTGCCATCTCGATTCCCAGATCCTCATAGATCGACACGCCGCCCGTGGCCAGGCCGATGCGTCGAGCGGCGGCGCGGATCTGGTCTTCGTCGATGCCGCACCGTTGTGAGAAGTCGGCCACATCGACGTTCGTCAGTTCTTCGAGCACCCGGTCGGTGCCGGTCGCATGCTCCGCCAGCCAGGCATGGTTCACCATGTCTTCTTGCACCAGCACCCCGAGCAGTGCAGCTACACAGAATGCGTCGGTGCCGGGCTTGACGGCGAGATGGAAGTCGGCCAGATCGGCGGTCTCGCTACGCCGAGGGTCGATCACGATCATGGACCGTTCGGGATCCTTGCTGATGTCCTTGAGCACTCGCCGGGCTTCGTTGAAGCCATGGCTGTGCCATGGGTTCTTGCCGAGAAAGATCGATACCTCGGCATGATGGAAGTCACCGTGCGTGTGGGCGCCGGTCAGTCGCCCTTCGACCCATGCCTCGCCCGTCTTCTCCTGGGCGAGCGCGTTCGATCGCAACGTGATGCCCAGCGCTCGCCGTGTCGCCGAACCATAGACACCCACCAGATGATTGCCCTGACCGCCTCCGCCGTAATACATGACCTTGTCTTGGCCATGCTCGTTTCCGACCGCCTGCAAGCCGGCGGCGACCTCACGAATCGCCGTGTCCCAGTCGACCGCCGTGTAGCTGCCGTCGGGTTCGCGACGCATCGGTGACTGCAGCCGCTTCATGCCGTTTTGATAGTGGTTCAGGCGCAGCGCCTTCTCGCACGTATAACCGAGCGATGCCACATGTGACTTGTTGCCACGAACGCGGGTGATTTCACGTCCGTCGACCCGAAGTTCGACGCCGCAGTTTGCCGAGCACAAGATGCATACCGTCTTGTGCCATTCGTCTGTTGCTGTCGTCGCCGTCATATGGATCCCCTCGAGCGGATTGGCCAATGGACCCAACGTACTGACCGATCAGCGAGCGGGGCCAACTGGGCCTGCTCCCATCGTGTCGATCGAAACAGTAAAGTCCGGGCCGTGCTGCGCATCATGTCGTTGAACGTCGGCTCCTTGTTCGAGCCCGAATGGGACACACGGCGCCACGAAGTCGTGGCGCAGATACGGCAGTCGGATCCTGATGTGGTCTGCCTGCAAGAGGTGTGGCGAGAGTCCGAACAGGTCGGCACAGCACGATGGATCGTCGATGCGCTTGCTGAGGCAGGAGCGCAGTACCACTTCGCATTCGGTGGCCATCCCTTCGGACTCTGGGCAGAACAAAATCCACAATTTCGTTTCGGCTCTGCGGTGCTGAGTCGATGGCCGATCGATGAGCAGCACACCTGGTCACTACCGACTGCCGAAGACCCGCACGACCCGATCCCGGCGATGATGCCGTGGGAAATGGTGCATGCACGAACGGCGGGCCTCGACGTCTTCACGGTTCATCTGGCGCCGGCGCCAACCCACGGTCGCCACCGCCGCGTACAGGTTCTCGAGATCGACAAGTTGATTCGCGAGACACGAGGTGATCTCGACGGGTTCGAGTGGGGCGCGCAGCGCGTGCCGATGCCACCAATTCTGACCGGCGATTTCAATGCCGAGCCCGAAAGCGACGAGGTTCGTTTTCTCAAGGGCCTGACGGTCTTCGGCGAGCGCACCACGTTTTACCAAGACGCATGGGCGGTCGCTGGGGCCGACGATCCCGGGTACACGAGCGACTGGCGCACCCACCCGCTGTCGGAGATGTTGAACATTCATCGCAAAAGGATCGATTACATCTTCGTGGGGGATCCGTTCCGCCGGGCCGCCAATGCCGGGCGAGTTGTGGATTGCCGGGTGGTCGCGAACGAGCCCATCACCGGCGTGCAGGCGAGCGATCACCGGGGCTTGGTTGCCGAGGTCGAATGGCCCACTCGCCCTGCGTGAGCATCACGAAATCAGGATCGAACGAGACGAGCTGGTAATGCCGCAGCGAACCAGCCACTGATCGGCAAGACTTCCGGCATGTCTTCTCATGCCCCAGAGATGCGGTGGGGTCGCCCGAGCGACGCCGAACGGATTGCGCAGTACCACTACGAGTGTTGGCTGCAGGCCTTTCAACCTCTCGTCACACCCGACGTGATGGAGGCCATCGAGCCCCGGGTCGAGCGGTGGAACGATTGGCTTGGCGAGGGTTCGGATTTCACCACGGTGGTGGCCGTCGACGAGAACGACGACCCCATTGGTCACGCCACCGTGAGCGGCAGCGAACTGGTGCATCTGTTCATCGACCCCGAACAACATCGGCGCGGTCTGGGACGTCAGTTGCTCGCAGTGGGTGAGCGGCTGATCAAGCAGACGGGTCATCGCCGAGCGCAGCTCCACACGATTGTCGGCAACACCCCGGCCATCAGTTTGTATCAGGCGTGTGGTTGGGTGCTGACCGACCGGACCGAAGACGATCATCTGCCGAACGGGTCGTCGTACACCGAGCACATCATGATCAAGGACTTCGGCGCGCCGTCACACATCGAGTCCAACCGCTCGACCTGGGACGACGATGCGCCGAATTGGATCGAGCGAGGTCGCAGATCGTGGGCGGCCGCCCCGCATTGGGGCGAGATGTCCATCGCCGAATCCGAGGTGCAGGCGTTGCCGGATCTGGCTGGGCGTGATGTTGTCGAACTCGGCTGCGGGACCGGTTACGTGTCTTCGTGGTGTCTGGCGGCAGGGGCGGCGAACGCAACCGGCGTGGACAACTCGTTGGCCCAGCTGCGATCAGCGCAGGTGCTGCAGCAGGAGTTCGACCAACCCTTCCCGCTGATCTGGTCCGACGCCGAGCAGCTGCCACTGGCAGACAACTCGTTCGACGTGGCCGTGAACGAATACGGCGCCGGCCTGTGGTGTGACCCGCATCGATGGATTCCCGAGGCCGCCCGCGTGCTTCGCCCCGGTGGCAGCCTGATGTTCCTGGCGTGGTCGACGTTGATGAGCATGTCGGCGCCCGACTTCGAACACGAGCGAACGTCGACGCAACTCCTGCGACCCCAGGCAGGGCTGCACCAGGTCGTGTTTCCCGATACCGACGGTGTGGAGTTCGCGCTCAGCCACGGTGACTGGATCGCGTTGCTCACGACAAATGGATTTGTTGTCGACCGACTGATCGAGTTGTACGCACCGGGTCCCGAAACCGGTGGCCCCGATAGATACTCGTTCTACGACGCCGCTTGGGCCAGACAATGGCCACCCGAAGAAATCTGGTGCGCTACCTACACCGGCGGCTAGTCGAGGCGGTTCAGCGGCTCTGGTAGTACGACCGCAGTACCTCAGCCGCCAGCTTGGGTTCGCCTTCTTCGGAGAACAGGCCCTTGCGGTTGTAGCCGTCCTGGATTCCGGGAAGCACGCGTAGTGGTGTTCGGAAGTCCTTGAGAATCCATGGCGACATGCCAGCGCATTGTGTCTGGGCATCGATCATGGCGATCTGCTCGCGGTAGACCGCCGCCTGGAACTCTTCGGTCCAGATCTCGTCTTCGCCGCCGTGATGTCCCGCCTTGGCGCCGGCACCCAGTTCGCTGAAGATGATCGGCTTGTCGAACGCACTCGTGAACTCGGTGCTGGCGATATCGGCTCGATCGCCGTAGTACCAACCCAGATACTGGTTGATGGCCACGACATCGATGACCTCGCCGAGGGGATCGGTCACGTGTACTTCGGGATCAGCCGACGGCAGCGTGAGCAGCGCCGCGGTCGTAAGCCGCGTGGGGTCCAGCTCGCGGGCGCGGTCGACCAGTGTCGTTAGGAACGCCGTGCGTTCCTCGCCGGGCAGCGTCTCGTTGGCTACCGACCACAAGATGGTCGAAGCACGGCTTCGGTCGCGGATGATCAGCTCGTCGGTTTGAGCGAGAGCGTTCGCCAGAACCGCTTGATCGTGGAACGCGATACCCCAGTAGACCGGGAGCTCGCACCACGACAGCAGGCCGCGACGATCGGCTTCTCGCACAATGTGCTCATCGTGTTGATAGTGGGCCAGGCGCACGAAGTTGACGTCGAGATCCTGCGCCCAGTCGAGCAAGGTGGCGGCTTCTGCGGGACCGCGTGAGCGTCGCCCGCCGCTGGGTCCCTCGCCGTGCAGCGAGATGCCCTTGAGCCATATCGGCTCGCCGTTCACGAAGATCTCGGTGCCCTCGACATGCACGGTGCGGAACCCGACCTGATCTTCGATCACGTCGGGGCCACACGTCCAGCGCACGGTGTGCAACACCGGGGCGCCCGGATTCCATCGCTCGAGGTCGGCTGGGGGATCGATGAACACGGAACCGTCGTCGGCCGCAGTGGCATGGATGCCGAGGTCGGGAAGCTCGACGGTCACTGTCGGCGCGTCCTTGCCATCGACGGTCACGCCACCCACGAGCTCGCCGTCGGGGTTCATGGTGAGCCAGGCGTCGCGCAAGAAGGTGAGCGGAGTCGAGACCAGGTCCACACTGCGGGTGATGCCGCCGAAGTTCCACCAGTCGGTGCGCATCGCCGGGATGCGATCGGGTTCGCGGCGGTTGTTGACCTGCACGATCAGGGTGTGATCACCGGGGCCGACCTTGCCGGTGACCTCGACGGCGAACGGCCCGAAACCGCCGACATGGGTGGCCAGCTCCTCGCCATCCAGAAAGACGCGGGCGGTGTGATTGACTGCACCGAAATGCAGGAAGTGCCGCCGCATCTTCGACTCGGCCGAGTCCACCCCGTCGAACTTGGTGCGGTACCAAACAGTGCCCTCGTAGAAATGCAGTGACTCGTGCTGGGTGTTCCAGTCGCCGGGAACAGCCAGCTCGAGCGAATTGTCGAAGTCGTACTCGACCCGGTCACCAAGGCTGCGGGGCGAGAAGTCACGAAACCAGCCCCGTTCGTTGCGGGTGCCGAGAATGCTCACGTAGCCGGTCTCGTACGGGTCCACGATCGCCCGCCAAACACCGTCGAGCGGCCGCCGAACCCGCAACAACACATTCGACAATCCCACCGTGCCGTGGGAGGCGGATGGGTTCGTGAGTTCATCTCGCATGAGGGCGAATCTACTTTGCCGGGCCGACTGCCACCGATTCGACAATTGTGCGATTCATGTCAACCGGAACGCAATGGCATGCGTCCCAGTAGTCGATAGCGGGAGTTCACCTGCACGGACAAAGGGCACATCGTGGGACCATTTCTACTTGTCATCGGCACAGCTGCATTGCTGGCGACCTTCATCTCTTGGATAGATCGGCGTGGCGCGCAGGCGACATGGCACGCAGAGTTTGCAGACCTTCGGGGGCTGGGAATGGGAGACGTTGTCGTCCACTCCAGGCACGTCGACCTCGATAGGCGTCTGCGCTCTCGCGCCTCTCAGGCATGCATTTCGGCTCACGCTCTCGTGCGTCCGCTTGCAATATTGGTGGCGGCAGCGCTTGTTGTGACGGTGACATTCAGCGCTGCGCCAGTAGCGCAAGCACAAGCGAACTCGCAGATCTCCGGATCAGTCACAATCGGCGGAACGCCACTTGCTGACGTGCTGATGCAGCAGTTCACCCAACGAACAGACAGCAATGGTCTCTTTGCGTTCACCGCAAGCTCGGACACGCCTGGCTATGGGCTAAACGGCGACTATTCGTCAACGATTGGCGATCCGGCCCCGGGTTTTCGATTCGAAGCACTCGTTGACACAACATCAGACGTCACGGTTGACCTGCCGCTACCGGCCGTACTTTCACTCAATGTCAAGCTGGTCGACGGAACCGGCCTTCCCGTCGATGCGGAAGTCACGGTCCTCGGAGGCTCAGACGACTTTCTGTCGGACGGCTCCGGTTTCACATCGCTGACTGGGAACTGGTCATCTGGCCAAGTCACAACGGATCACACCCCGACAGGGGAAGTGACGATTCCCGTCTTCCCCGATGCAGCAGCGACGATCAACATCTATGCAGGTCCGCAGCTGAGTTTCGCGGTTCCGTGGGATGGGGTCTCCACGTCGATGGTGATTGACGTCGACGCGTACGCCATCGATCCGATCGACGACTCATGCGCGTACAACCAACTGATCATCAACGGCTGTGAGGCGGTCGGAGAGTCGCTTGTTTCCGGCTCCGTAACCGCAGGTGGGCAGCCGATCGCTGGCGTATCGGTCGGGGGTTACTTGACTGATACCAGCGGCAATTTTGAGTACTACACACAGGCGTCCCAGCAGTGGCTGGCCGTGGAGCGGTTCGGCGACAGCGGCACTCCCAACTTCAGCTTCGGAGGAGACTTCGACGCAACCCACGGCGCAACGTTCCAAATTGGCATTCCTGCAAACGTGGCGCTCACGGTCAATCTCGAAGATGGCAACGGCGACCCAGTGGACGGCTACCTGTCGGTGTCCGGATCGCTCGACGGCCGCGTGTCGGGATTCGCCGAGATGGACGGCCCCTCCGCGACTTGGTGGTCAGAGGCCGACACCTCTGGTGGCACCGCCACGCTGGACACATTCGCAGATCCAGCTGATACCAGGATCGAAGCATGGGCATGGTCAGGCGAACATGTCTCTGTCACGTGGGACGGCACTCAGCCGGTCACGATCGTATTCGACGACGAGGTCGGCGGTTCTTGTGACGGGTACAACGAGTTCATCGTCAATGACTGCTTCAACCCGGTCACCGTCACGCCTCCAAACGGCGGAGGCCAGCTGTTCTCTGGGGACTCTGCGCCGATCACGGTCAACGGCTGTGTTGGCGGATTGGGGCAGTTCTGGGTCAATGACGAGAACTCCAGCCCGGTTGCTTCGGGCGGACTGGTCGAAACCTCAGCAGGCGTGTTCACTGCGGTTCTTCCGAGCCTGCCAGGCGGCATCTACAACGTGCAGGTTGAAGTGACCTGCACAGACGGGACGGTTGAGAATCACGAGACCGAGATCGAGTACCTCGATCCGTCGGGCCAGGTCTTCGACTGTTCGAACAATCCAATAGAGAACGTCGAGGTAACGCTGTACCGCTCGGACAACGATGTCGATCCGGTCGCGATGGTTCCGGACGGAAGCACGATCATGAGCCTCGACAACAGGGCCAACCCGTCGTTCACGACAGCTACGGGCTACTACCGCTGGGACACGACACCGGGTTGGTATCAGGTCAGCGCAACCATTCCTGGCGAAGGCACCGTCACCAGCGACCTGCTGGTCGTGCCCCCAGAACGCTTCGGCGTGGACCTGATATTCGACGCACTCA
>ENA-ORXM01003666-ORXM01003666.1-marine-metagenome-genome-assembly--contig:-NODE-3666-length-14835-cov-5.123323_pt1 | contig 14835 bp, 12 predicted proteins | sample MGYA00237867_ERZ511480 | MGnify/ENA primary metagenome ERZ511480 (study PRJEB26309, sample SAMN06266103) | marine metagenome | isolation source: Algal blade | place: United Kingdom:Sidmouth, United...
TCACATTCAACAGTACCATACAAGACTTGATCAAAGTACCAGTTCATATTTTCGCCATACTTATCTCCGTGGTCTTCTTCGACAACTTCATTAACCACCTCAATAAAATCTCGTCCACAAGGATGTTTGAATTTCCACTTCTCAAAATAAGTCTGCATGACTTTGTCCATGGTCTCTAGTCCGATCAAACCCTCAAGGGTTTTTAACCACATTGCCGTTTTATTGTATGCAATAGTCCCATAACCACCATGTTTATATTCATAACTTTTGGTATTGCCAGGAGCGATCTTGGGATTGTCAGAAGATAAATACTCTACTCTATTGAATTCAGCATTTCCAATATGTATCCCTGCAAAATCTATGGTTGAATTATTTACCCCATAATATTTGTTCATTACACGAGATTCAAAATAAGTTGTAAAGCCTTCATCCATCCAAGGTTCTTCCACTTCGTGAGTGGCTACCATTTGCATGAAATATTGATGGATAAACTCGTGGGTCACTAAAATTTCGGGCGTCCTGACACCTGTTGGAAAGAAGCAAAAATTTAGTGTGCTGATCAACGTAGGATATTCCATCCCACCTGTGAAAATACCATGAATCGGTGGATCAACAATACTGATCGTAGGATATGGATAAGTACCTACATGTTCATCCATGTATGTGAGAACATTTTTCATGGATTGAATAAGTCTTGGAGCACAATGAACGTGATTGGGATAAGTAAATAATTTGATCTGCACGTCATTCCATTTGTCCTCTATCACAGCATAATGAGGACTTGCTGTCCAAGCAAAGTCAATCACATCTTCAACATCATAAGTCCAGATTGCCCTGTCCCCTTTTTCAATTTTATTTTTCAAAACACCTGATGCTCCAACGATAAAATTTGAAGGAACATCCATACTCACTTTATAATCTCCAAAATCAGAATAATATTCCCCTGTGGAATGATATTGATGACAATTCCATTGATCTATTTCGGCAAACCTACTACCTGCCAACTCATATACGCCTACCTTTGGAAACCATTGGACCATGAAATAATAATCCTTATTATAACCAGTCCGAGGCATCGTCTTTGGAATCTTGGACACCCAATTTATATTAAATGTATCCACTTGACCAGGCTGGACAGGATTCTGCAGCTTAACCAATAGTACTGTTTGATCCTTTTCATTATCATCATCAGGATGAATATAACTCATGTTGCTTGTCAAGTCATTTCCAGCTTCATCAAAAAATTCTAAGATGTCAGTTCTAGCCCACCCACAGTCTTCTTTCAAACCTTCTGAAAGCAAACCTTCAAAAACACCTCTATCTCTCATGAAAGTAGATTCTGTATTTTTAAAAGCGTTGTAGTAAATATGAAATTGCAATTCTGAGACTTCGATTTCTGAAGGGTTTTTCCAAATTAATTTTTGATCTGCAAATACTTTTTTTTCATCTATATCCAACCGAAGATCAATTTCATAACTGGCAATTTTCGGCGAAAGCCTAGATTGACAAAAACTATTAAAAAAAGCTACTGCAAATATTATAGTAAAGTAAAATCTCAACATAAATTCTTAACCTATTTATATACTAAGTTGTTCACACGGTACCTAGAATTTCTTTATCTAAATGATGGTACTTTGCCTTTCTGAATTGAGTTTTAACTGCAACACATCAGGTCTAGAATAATGCCCGGTTGGATCAAAGTTTTGCCGTTCCTGCCTAACTTTATTATGATCGATCTCCACGCAATAAAGCCCTTCGGAACCAACCTGAGGCTCCAACAACCAGCTGCCATCAGGGGCAGCAACCGCAGAACCACCATTGGCACAAAAGTCAGGACAGTTCTCAAGAATCAGATCCGCATGTGGCACTTCCATGTTTACATCTTCTTTTCTAAAAATACCACATACGGAAACCACATAAGATCTAGATTCCTCAGCAATAAATCGAGTTAGATTTTCAGTGTTTCTTTTATTCCCCGGCCAAAGTGCAACATGCAGGTCTTCACCCTTGGCATACAATGCCGTTCTTGCAAGTGGCATCCAATTTTCCCAGCAATTTAATGCGCCTAGGCTAAACTTTTCAATCGGAAAAACTTGCAACCCATGTCCATCTCCTTGTGCCCAAACAAGACGCTCTTCGTAAGTTGGCATTAATTTCCTGTGGTTGTTTTTAATATTACCGTAAGCATCGATGTAAAATAAAGTACAATAAACCGAGTGTCCTCCCCTATCCGTACCTAGCTCTATCGAACCAAAAACCATCCCTATCCCTAAGTTGCTTGCTTGCTTTCTCAATGGCTCTAGATCTCCTGCACCAACATTTACAGATTGATCAAGATAATGCGCCCAAATCTCTTTTTGAATCTCTGAATTAAATCGAGCACCATCCGTCAATTCTACCCAAAATGGATATCCCGGCAATATTGCTTCGCCAAATACTACCAGATCGCATGATTCTTTTTTCGCTTCTTTTATGTAGGAAATCATCTTTTCTGTAGTTTTGGCTTTATTTAGCCAAACGGGAGCAATTTGAGCCAATCCAATTTTGAGATGATCGCTTCTATTTGGTGTCATTTTAATTACTTTTTTGCAAGATACAAGATTGTTTTCTTGATTTGATTAAAGATATCTATGTATAAAATATTATTTATCCTTGGTTCTTTTGCCTTTATAGGAAATAGGCTCAATGCTCAATATCTTCAAAAAGCTCAGGTGATCGAGGACATTGATCAATTTGAAGATGCGCTGTTCAAATTTCATCCAGGATTGAATTACCATACTTCTATTCCAACACTGGAATCTATTTTTACAAAAATTAAAACTGATCTTCCTGATTCTATGGCTTTAGGAGATTTTTTCACCTTGATTGAACCTGTAATTGACACTGTCAAATGCGGACACACTAATCTTGTGTATGCCAATAAGATGTATAAGGACAATGGCGACAAAAAGAAGAAAACCCTCTTCCCAGCGCCGCTTACACTTTTTGAAGATCGGCTATTTCTTTCCAGTAGATTCAAAAATGATAGAATAGATCTCCCCAAAGGCACAGAAATATTAAGAATCGACGATCGGCCTGCACTTGAAATTATCAAACAATTATCAAGGTATCATTCGGGTGCTGATGGAGATAATCAAGAACCGGAAAAGTACTGGGGTGTCGCGGGGTTCAGAACCAATTATGCAAGACTTTACGGCTTAAAAGAAAGACATAAAATTTTAGTTAAAAGACCAGACAAAAAAGATCTTGACTTGTACACGCTTTATTCTATTTCTTACGATGATCTTATTAAAAAAAATAAAGAAAACAAACCAGAACCTCTTGAACTAAGCTTTACAGATGACAATATTGCAGTCCTTAAACTTCGAACATTCTCAAACAAAAATCTCTTTAAAAAATCCAGAAAAAAAATCAAAAAAGCTTTCAAAAAAATAAAAGACCGAGGAGCTAATAAACTTGTCATAGACTTAAGAAATAATGGCGGAGGAGCAATTTCAAATGTAAACCACATGCTATCTTATTTGTTGAAAGAAAATTTCAAAATTGTAAAAGAAGCAAACCTAAATGCTAATTTAGACAGGAAGGATCTTAATTTATTTAAAAAAATATTCCTAGCTGCTGCAAAGAAAGAAACATTTGAAGATAAGATCCTATTGAAAAAATACAACAATAAGAAAAAGAAAGTCAAAAACAAGTTAAGATTTGATGGAGGTTTGGTGGTATTGATCAATGAAAGAAGTTACTCTGCTTCAACCATGTTTAGCGCTATTATCAAGGATAAAAATCGAGGTACTTTGTTAGGCTCTAATTCCGGAGGTTCTTACTACATCTCCTTTGCCGGTTTTTCAAAATATTTGAAACTAAAGAACTCTCAAATTAGAATAAGAATTCCATTGATTCGTATGGTCTACAACGTTACGCCGAGTGAGCAAAAGCAGAACATTGGCATCGTTCCAGATATGGAAAGAAAACCAGTCTATGACGACTTGCTGGATAACGAAAATGATTCCGTCAAATCTTTTGCCTTGGAATATTTAAGAAACAGTCGCAATATTTTGCAACGCTGAAGCAGCCGCTCTATTTTATAATAATGTAATTTTTGAACCCTCCGATCACTTTATTTCCATTCAAGTTGTTCTCAATCCAGGAAACAAAGCGGTATTTTAGTTTCTCATGTTTGAAAAGGTCTCTCACAGTTTTTTTATAGGTATATCTTAACTGGTTTTCCCAATCAAATTTGGCTATCCAATCCTTCATAACTGCGGGGTGAGTTCCTTTAAATTTTACCAGTTTACTTAGATCGCCATAGTCATATACAGTTTCAAAAGATAAGATGTGTTTTGGAATTGTACCATGCCAAGAAATGGCGTTTGATCGTCGTTTTTTAGTCATCATTTTAGGAGGGCGAACATGACCATAGTGATAGAAATGAGCGTCGATCATTTTCACTTTTAGTTTATGTGAACCTTCGGTTTTCTTAAAGTCTTCAAAAGTCCCTTCCCAGGTATCAAACCTTCTAAAAGATTGGGCATCTTTCCAAGAATGAATACTCGGATCATTCCGAATGATCCGTATCTCCTTTTTATACCAAGCATGTGAAACATGGTAATGCTCATAATTTCCCCAAAAATGATAATAATCAAAAACAAAACCATCCACATTCAAATGATCAAGATTGTCCTCACAAGCTTGTTTGATGATTGGCAAATCATCTTCATGAACGGCTTCATCGGCTTGAACATAAAACAACCAATCTCCGGTGCAATGGCTTTTTGCGATTTCTGTTTGACGTGCAAATTCTGTATTTTCTGGAAAAGCAGCTATATCCCAAACAGTTCTGACAATTTTTAGCTTGTTAGATTTAATCTCAGCAAGAATTTCATCCGTTTTATCATCTTCATCATTGTCTCCAACCGCAACAATAAACTCATCGCAGATGGGTAACGCAGAAAGTATCGCCTCTTTCAAAGGGATATATAGTTTATCTGCATTTTTAACAAAAGTGAAGCCACTTATTTTCATGGCCTGAATATAGGAAGACAAAAGTAATAATCCTGAAATATTTATAGCATTTGTAAGTTCAAATGATATAAGATTGATACTTTTACATTTGTACTACAAGAATGAGAAAAATTACTGCCATCATACCAACTTATAATGAAGCTCATAATATTGAAGCTGCCATTGACTCTGTGTCATGGGCTGATGAATTGTTGGTAGTAGATTCCTTCAGCAAGGACAAGACGGTTGATTTAGCTGCGGCTAAAGGGGCCAGAATTATACAAAGGGTGTATATCAATTCCGCCTCTCAAAAAAATTGGGCCATTCCACAAGCTAGTCATGAATGGATCATATTACTTGATGCCGACGAAAGAATTGAGCCTGCTTTGAGAGATGAAATTCAAGCTTTTTTAAAATTGGACAATATTCCCTGTGATGCATACTGGATCAATCGGAGAAATCACTTCATGGGCAAAGAAGTAAAATATTCAGGTTGGCAAGGTGATCGCGTTATCAGGTTTTTCAAAAGAGATACTTGTTCTTATGAACACAAAGAAGTTCATGCAGAAGTGATCACGGAAGGCACCATTGGAAAACTAAAAAATAAGATCTCTCATTTCACTTACAAAGACATGGATCACTTTTTAGCTAAGGTTGACAAATATGCCCTCTGGTCTGCCAAAGATCATTTGGAAAAAACACCTGTAGTTACCCCCTTTCATACTTGGATAAAACCTGGATTCAGATTCTTAAAACACTACATACTACAAGGTGGTTTTTTGGATGGAAAAGTAGGTTATACCATTTCAAAAGTTCTCGCTTGGTCTGTATACTTGAGGTATGTAAAAATTAAGGAGATGCATAAAAAAATGGATGCTTAAATTTAGTTCGTTCGTGTTCTACTCGATTCAAATATGAAATTATTTATATAATCATCTGCTTCCCAAAATCTACCTTCCGTAACTTTTTGATGAATCTCAGCATCAAAACCCTTGATGGATTTTAATTTATTGTTCTTAAAGTAATATCCATTGTATCCCAATTCAATTAGCACTTCAAATACATCAAAAATATCTCCTTCAGATAAGTGCCTGTTCTCACATTCCATTATTATTTTTGGTTGGGAAGTTTTTAGAAGTTCAATCCCTCCTTCAAGCACTTGTTTTTCATGTCCTTCAACATCAATCTTTATCAGATGGGGCTGTATCTGTCGATCAAAAAAATATTTATCAAGGGTGGTCGTTTGGATTTTTGATTCGTCATACTGATTCCCATCTTTCAAAAAGTCAATTCTTGCACCTGGTGAATCTCCTTTAGAGGTTTTTGGAACATAAAAAGTGACCTCTGTTTCAGTAGAGGACAATCCTAAGTTTTCGATAATTACATTTTCGTATTGCTTTAATGGAGTCTTTTCTGTCAGATAATTAAATAGTTTTTTTTGCGGTTCAAAAGCATAAACTTTGCCTGCTTTCTTGACTCCTTTTTGCATCCAATAGAGATAGCCGCCTTTATGAGCGCCAATATCTATTGCGACATTGCCTTCATTGATATTTTCTATGATATACTTTATTTCATTCGGATCTATCTTATACCGAAATCGATAACCTCTGTAGGCATATTTTATTGATTCTATCACCTTTGAATTTTATTCTTGAATAATACCATCAAAATATTATCCCTAATTAAGCCCCAAAGTTAATTGAAATTTAATAGTCCAATAAGATTTGACGATTTTTACCAAAGAAGTTGAAGACAAGATTTCTTGAGCATTTAAATATTACTGGGTGGTTTCCTTGACGGAAATGCAGATACTATCATTTTAAAAATCATGGTGTGGAGTGTAAATCAGCAGTATGAGAAGATCAAGAAGATACATTAACCAAGAAAAATACTTTTACATTTTTTGAAATTTGCGGATTTGCGGTTTTGTGCCAAGGGCATCTTCCTAGGGCGGTTTATTAAAAAAACGGTCACCCTCATATCAGGCATAGACATATGGCTAAAGGCTAATGGCCAATAGCAAACAGCCAATAGCTTCTCAATGCGGCAGCTTACTCCTCAACACTCCATATACATAAGTCCCCAATACTGCAGAAGCGATCACAATTAATATCGCCCAAAATCCATGTCCCAACAAAGTAAACAATGGACCCGGACAAGCACCTGTCATTGCCCAACCCAATCCAAAGATGGTTCCTCCAACGAGGTATCTTGTTATGGACCAATCTTTATCTTTAATCATGATGGTCTCTCCATAGATATTTTTCATACCCATATTTTTTATTGCAGCAATGATAAGGACACCCAAACCTACTGCTGTTCCTATGATGCCATACATGTGAAAACTTTCAAAACGAAACATCTCTTGGATGCGAAACCAGCTTATGGCTTCGGACTTTGTCATTACTATGCCGAAGAAAATTCCTACAAATAAATATTTTATGAGTTTCATTTTGTTTCTTTTAAAGTGATATTATAAATGGCAATAAAACCCATGTCATCAATAGCCCGCCAATAAAAAAACCTATGACTGCTATGAAGGATGGAAGTTGCAAATTTGACAATCCGCTTATGGCATGCCCGGATGTGCATCCTCCAGCATACCGTGTTCCAAAGCCGATCAAAAATCCTCCTAAAACTAGGATGATGATATTTGATAAAGAAAAAATATTGGCTGGAGAAAATATTTCTAAAGGTACATAGCCTGACCCTTCGGCCATTGTCTGTGGTGTATTAATACCAATGGACGTCAGATAGTTCTGGGTAGATTCTGAGATGTCAACGGGGTTTGGATTCGCCAAATAATTTGAAGCGATGAATCCACCAACCACTGCACCTAATATAAACACAAGGTTCCATACATCTTTTTTCCAATCAAAATTGAAAAATTCCGTACTCTTTCCAGCACCTCCTATTGCACACATCGTTCGTAAATTTGAAGACACTCCAAAGCGACCTCCAAACCAAGTCAACACAAACATGGTCAATGCGATCATTGCTCCTGAAACTGCCCAATGCCATGGTTGTGAAATGAAATTTATTATTTCCATCCTATTATTTCTTTTAATTTTATTCTATAATTATTTCCATTACAAGGTCGTAGGACAAACAAAATCAGTTGTCGCCAATTTTGTTTCTTTAATAGCTTTAAACCCACCTTCTACATTTATAAGATTATGAAACCCTCTCAGCTTCAAAATAGATGCCGCGATCATTGAACGATAGCCTCCCGCACAATGCAGATAAGATGCTCCATTTTTGGAGAACGATGACAAGTGATTATTCAAAACATTCAGTGGGGTATTTTCCGCATTTTGCAAATGTTCTGAGGCATATTCTGAAGGCTTTCTCACATCAAATATTTTTGATGCTTCCGTTATTTCTTGTTCGAATGCAGTAGCAGAAATAGATCTAACCCTGTCAACTTCTTTCTCTGCTTCCATCCAAGCTCCTACACCGCCTTCTAAGTAGCCTATCGTATTGTCAAAGCCTACCCTGGACAACCTTGTAATACATTCTTCTGCTCTTCCTTCCGGACATACTAAAAGTATCGGTTGTTTTACATCAACCACCAACTCTCCTACCCAAGGCGCAAAACTTCCATCCAAACCGATAAAGACACTATTTGGGATATGAGATTCGGCGAAAGCCCCGGGAGACCTGACATCTAAGATCAATGCCGATCTTTCATTTGCTATCAATTCAAACTGATCAGGTGTTAAAGGTGTTAATCCCTGCTTCAGTACTTTCTCTACATTTTCATATCCCTCCTTGTTCAACTTTACATTTAATGGAAAGTAAGCCGGTGGTGCTTCCAAGCCTTCTGTTACTTCTTTGACAAATTCCTCTTTAGTCATATCTGCTCTCAAGGCGTAGTTCATCTTCTTTTGATTGCCTAAAGTGTCAACCGTTTCTTTCATCATATTTTTACCACATGCGGAACCTGCACCATGGGCAGGATAAACAAGCAAGTGATCCGGCAAAGGCATTATTTTATTTCTCAAACTATCGAAAGCAAATCCAGCTAGATCTTCTATGGTAAGGTCAGCTCCTTTTTGTGCAAGATCAGGCCGACCAACATCCCCCAAGAACAAAGTATCTCCAGTAAAAATGGAATGAGGCTTGCCCTGCTCATCAAACAATAAAAAACAACTGCTCTCCATTGTATGACCAGGCGTATGTAAAACTTTGATCTTAACACCTCCCAACTCAAATATTTCCCCATCTTCCGCAATCCTAGCTTCAAAAGATGGATCTGCTTTTGGTCCATAAATTATCGGAGCACCTGTCAGCTCAGATAAGGTCACGTGGCCACTTACAAAGTCCGCGTGAAAGTGCGTTTCGAAAATGTATTTTATTTTGACGCCATCTTGTTTGGCTTGATCAATATAGGGAGATACCTCTCTCAACGGATCGATGATCGCTGCTTCTCCATTGCTGCTAATGTAATAAGCGCCTTGCGCCAAGCATCCGGTATAAATTTGTGTTACTTTCATTTTATCTAAATCAAATTTCACAATAAGTTACATTTTTCCATACAATCAAATATGTTCAAAATATGTCTATCCACTATTCTATAAAAAACTTGCTTTCCTTTTTTTTCTGAGGTCAAAATTCCATTCACTTTCATTTTAGATAAATGATGGGACATCATGGATAATTCACAGGAAATCCCAATTTTTTCAGTGATGGTAGAAACGTCTAGTGGTTCTTCAAATTCTAATACCTCCAATACTTCTAGCTTCACAGGATGCGCAATGGTCTTGAGCAAATTTGCCACTTTCTCTAGTTTATCTACTGAAAATTTCCGTCTAGTCTTTTTCATACTGCAACAATGTGAACATTTTAACACTTATTCAAGTATTCAACCATTTTTTGTTGGAAAAGTTTTGAGTTTGGGTAGTTTTGTTGGGTGAAGGAGATCGATGGGTGAGCGTCATCGATGGGTTGTAACCCATCGTTATAGAAATTTACCTCGTTGGGGTATTGGTTTGATGTTATTTAAAATCCCAAACCTTGATAGAAAACCTACCCTTTTTTACCAAAAATCTTGCACGTTAGCACCGTAAGGTCATCTGGATAGATCCCTTCCCCTTTGAACTCCTCGATCGTTTGAAGTAGGGCGCTGTTAAATTTTCTCGCGGATAATTCGTGATTTTTGAGGACAAAACTTTTAAGAAGCTCTTCGTCCATGTATTCTCCAGATACATTCTTGAGATCACTGAGCCCATCGGTGTAGGAAAGAATCATCGCATCATTGGGAATATCAAATGTTCCAATTTCTATTTTTGATGGGATCTCTTTAAAGGACCCTAGAAAAGTGGAACCTTTGTCTAATCGAAAGAGCTGACCATCCAAAAATAAGATTGGTTGATTATGACCAGCATTGATGTATTTTAATTTTCTTGTTTCTTTATTGAACTCGGCAATGAAGAAAGTAATGTACCGCTCGCCTTTTGTGACTCTGTAAATAGAATTATTCAGATCATGAACTAATTCACTTAAAGACTCTTTGCTCCTGATCAAGGAATGAAGATTGGCTTGAAAATTTGCCATCAACAATGCCGCGGCAATACCCTTACCTGCAATATCAGCAACACAAAATGCGAAAGAATCGTCTATAAAATCTATGTAGTCAAAATAATCTCCTCCTACACCGATCTGAGGTTTGTAAATGGAAGCCAACTCATAAGAATTGCCGGAAGGCAAAATACTAGGTACTAGCATAAGTTGCATTTCGGAAGCCAACTCCATCTCCCGTTTCAACTTCTCTTGGTTGACTTGCTTTTTAAAAAGCCTTTTATTTTCTATGGCGACGGCTATAATATTTGTGATGGTCGTAATAAATTGGACTTTATTGTACATATCTTCATCCTCTTCAAAACCTCCAATAAACACCAAGGCGATCTCCGTCTCTTTATGCCTCACGGGAACGACAATATCAAATTCTTTTAACAAAGGATGATCTGGCTCCTCAATATTTCCCGTCCTATCAAATCTATCAAACAAGAAACTGATGTCTTCTTTTGTTCTTTCTTCATCAACACCTATAAAGGTCTTTAACTGCCAAGAGTCTTCAGCTTTGAAGTAGAGCAGCATTTTCCTGACACCCATTTCCCAACTTAAAAAAGAACTATACATGTTAAATAGCCCTTCTCCCGATACATTACTATTGATCGCTTGTGTGATATTTAATAAACGATTAACCTGTAATTGCTTGAGGTTTAACTTCTGCTCCAATTGTTCTTCAACTGAAAGCGGCTTTGATATATCAGATCCCTTATCCACTCCTCCAAGTTAGCATTTTTTCGTTTATCTTTGGAAGTTATCACAAATATTAAGACAACTTCAATCTTCCTATGAGTTTCAATTTAGATTCGCCATTTACTCCGACAGGAGATCAACCACAAGCCATCAAGAAAATAGTTGATGGTGTTAAAGACGGTGAGAGGTCCCAAGTACTTTTGGGAGTAACAGGTAGTGGAAAAACATTTACCATAGCCAATGTCATCGCCCAACTGAATACGCCTACCTTAGTTTTAACCCATAACAAAACACTTTGTGCTCAGTTATTTGCAGAGTTTAATGAGTTCTTTCCAGACAATGCGGTAGAATATTTTGTTTCATACTATGATTATTACCAGCCTGAGGCTTACTTGTCTGTTTCGGATACTTTTATTGAGAAAGATCTTTCCATCAATGAAGAAGTTGATAAGCTAAGACTACGTGCTACTTCATCTCTTCTTTCTGGTAGAAGAGACATCATTATAGTAGCTTCAGTCTCTTGTATCTATGGTATGGGAAATCCTGACGATTACAAGGAAGGGATCATACGGATCTCGAAAGGTATGACCATTTCTAGAAATACCTTTTTGCATGAACTGGTGCAAAGTTTATATTCAAGAACTACGGCAGAATTGAGTCGTGCTACTTTTAGGGTTGTTGGGGATACAGTGGATATCAGTCTGCCTTATGTGGACTATGGCTACCGAGTAACTTTCTTTGGAGACGAGATCGAAGAAATAGACAGAATTGAATTATCCTCCGGAAAGCGAATCGAAGGGATGGATAATGCCGCAATCTTTCCAGCCAATTTATATATTGCTCCTAGGGACAGGATCCATCAGATCATTAATCAGATTCAGGATGAGATGAAAGAGCAGCAAGATTATTTTGAGAAAGAAGGAAAATTTTTAGAAGCCCGACGAGTCTACGAGCGAGTCACCTTTGATCTCGAAATGATGCGCGAATTGGGATATTGCAATGGTGTGGAGAACTATTCTAGATTTTTTGATGGTCGACGACCTGGTACTAGGCCTTTTTGCTTGCTAGATTATTTTCCAGAAGATTATCTAATGATAGTTGATGAAAGTCATGCTACTATTCCTCAAGTGAGAGGCATGTGGGGAGGTGATCGAGCTAGAAAATTAAACTTGGTAAACTTTGGGTTTAGACTCCCATCAGCCATGGACAACAGACCATTAAATTTTACCGAGTTTGAAGCGTTGACCAATCAGATCGTATTTGTAAGTGCTACTCCAGGTGACTATGAATTAGAACAAACTGGCGGTGAAATTGTAGAACAATTAATTCGACCTACAGGAATCATCGATCCCCCTATAGAAGTTCGTCCTTCATTAAATCAGATCGACGATCTCATGGAGGAAATAAATCAACGCATTGAAGCTGACGAAAGAATTTTGGTCACTACTTTAACCAAAAGGATGGCTGAGGAGTTAGCGCGTTATTTCGCCAAGCTAAATATCAAAGTCAGGTATATCCACTCTGAAGTTGACACCATGGAACGTGTTGAAATTTTGCGTGATTTGAGACTCGGAGAGTTTGATGTACTTGTTGGTGTAAACTTGCTAAGGGAAGGACTAGATCTTCCGGAAGTATCACTGGTTGCGATCATCGACGCTGACAAGGAAGGCTTTCTGAGAAATAACAGGTCTCTTACACAAACTTCGGGTAGAGCAGCAAGAAACATAAACGGCAAAGTGATCATGTACGCTGACAAAATCACTGCCTCGATGCAAGCGACCATTGATGAAACCAATCGTAGAAGATCCATCCAAGAAGCTTATAACAAAGAGCATGACATAACGCCTAGAAACATCGTTAAATCTAAAGAAGATATTTGGAACAAGAAATCCATCCTTGATATTCGCGGCAAAGGAAGGGCTTATGTAGAACCTTCAGAGGCTTCTGTTGCGGCTGATCCCGTCATCAGCTATATGAACCGAGAGCAAGTCGAAAAAGCCATTCTAGAAACAGAACGAAAGATGAAACTTGCCGCCAAAGAATTGGACTTTATTACTGCCGCTCAATTCAGAGATGAACTGTTTGCTTTGAAAAAGAAATTGAAAGAAACGGTCTAAAATAAAAACGTAACATAAAAGCACAGGCCTTTATGTTACGTTTACCTTTGCGTCAAAAGATGTTTTGATTTTACAAAAGACTTTCCCACACCTCCATGATGCATTCTACTTGCTCATTTGGATCTGAAAGTTCCAGGCATTCCTTTAATGCTGCTGCTCCTTCTTCGCCTATAAAACTAGATACAAAGAATCCAAATACTAGAAAAATAATCGACAAGATCAACCCTATCCAACTCAGTGTTCGACCTAATTTTAAGTTGCTGTAAGAAGAGGAGATGTAAGAATCTGGAGAAGCTTTGAATGCGGCATTCCCTTTAGATGCTAAAAAAATACCAATAGCTCCCAATATTACTCCTGGCCATCCACCAAGACAACAACCAACAATGGAAAATATCCCAAGAAGTAAAACGACCAAAGCGTTTGGCACCTTTTGAGAGGGCATATTAATACCATCATCTATTATTTCATTTTCAGCCATAATTCAAAAAAAATTTTGTTATAAAATGGAAAAATATTAAACCAAAAGTAAAGACCGTACTGATATTCAATGCTTTTGAAAACCGCTCACTAACTACAAAAAAGTTAATTCCAATCAATAGGAGGGTTATGATCAAAGGTATCAAAGCTGGATAAAAACCAAGGCTTGACACTAGATCGCCTTTCAAAAGTGCTAAAGTAGCTCTTTGGATCCCACAACCAAAACAATCAAATCCTATCAATGATTTTATAGTACAGGATTGAAGATTTGATTCTAAAAAATGGATAAAGCTTTCTATCAATGCGTCTTTTCTTTAAGATGAAGTTATGAATATTTATCTATATGCTAGTTTCGTACATCCTTCTACTCTAACAAAACAAATCCAGCCCAATTGTAAGGTTCAGAAAATTGATCTCTCATCTGTAATTGTGTTTTATTGAACGCGGCTCTAATGGTCATCTGTTCTCTCAAATAATTTTCGTAAAACCTTGTCATAAAAACAGAAGTAGCTTCATCAGGGACTTGCCATATCGACATTATCAAGTATCTCACTCCAGCCATTTTAAAAGCACGTTGCAAACCATACACTCCTTCGCTACCTTGAATATCACCTAGTCCAGTTTCGCAAGCAGACAATACTACCAACTCCGAATTGCTGAGATTCATGTTACTAATTTCATAAGCTGTAAGTATCCCGTCTTCTGTTTCGGGTGAGGCTTCTTGTCCTTGCCAAATTTTATTTCCCCCTGCCAATATCAAACCTGACCTTAATAACGGATGCTCTGATGATTCAAAAGTATTTTTATTGCCAGTATCATCCTCTTGTGGATCTGGAAAAAAATACCCATGCGTCGCCAGGTGTAAAAATCTTGGTGAAGGACCGGTTGTTCCAAGAGACTTAAAGTTTTTTTCCGTTGCTTCCTTCCCAGTCTTATAGTCAACCTCAAAGTTGTGCTCCTCAAAAAGTTTATTGAT
>ENA-ORXM01003667-ORXM01003667.1-marine-metagenome-genome-assembly--contig:-NODE-3667-length-14835-cov-3.899241_pt1 | contig 14835 bp, 14 predicted proteins | sample MGYA00237867_ERZ511480 | MGnify/ENA primary metagenome ERZ511480 (study PRJEB26309, sample SAMN06266103) | marine metagenome | isolation source: Algal blade | place: United Kingdom:Sidmouth, United...
AGATCTGGCCGCTGCATCTGCACATCATCGATTTGCCAGATGATGGCGATACTCTCGGCAACTGGGCGGGTGCGCAGCTCGGCTAGCAGCGCATGAAAAGCACTCTGAATTTCAGATGTATCACTGGTACGAATCTGCTTGATCATGTCGGTGATAGATGTTGTAGGACCTGAATGTTGGTGTGAATGGTTCGTCATGATTCTCTCCTTGTTTGTGTTTCGTAAGTGGAGAGAGACAAGGCCGTTTTATAAAGTCAGCTAGTCAATAGACAACACGATTGTGCGGGCGGTCTATTGACTAGCTGACGGAAACGGCCAAAATCGAACGGAATTAAGAAACAGACAAGGGGAGGGCGACAAGATTTATGCACACACAGGATTGGGCTAAATATCTGACTGCAATCATGAGGGTGGCGCACTATAAAAGACCACCAAATGAGCCAAAGCAACAACTATGGCCGCTGAGGGGATAAGAATGAGACCACTCTACATCGGAGCGACTCTCGCAGCTCAATCAGATTGTCTGGCTTTGGGTAATATCGGTTTCTCTTTCTGCGGTTATGTCAATCCATGTTGTAAGGCCATTACCGCGGCCTGTGTGCGGTCAGCTACCTCAAGCTTCGTCAGAATACCGCTGACATAGTTACGAACGGTACCTTCGGAAAGGCTTAGGCTGTTAGCGATCTCGCCATTCGTTTGACCGATAGAAATCAAGCGCAGTACGTCTAACTCCCGTTCACCTAGCTTCTTTTCAACATCAGAAGGCGGCAAAGAGGTGGTGCGCGTAACCTGAGCGAGCAGCTTGCCAGCGACATTTGGATCAATATGGCTCTGCCCCGCTACCGTTCCTCGCACGGCGGCAATCAACTGTTCGTGGGGCGTATCTTTGAGTATATAGCCCCTGGCCCCAGCACGGATGGCGTCGAAAACCCACTCATCTGCGTCATAGGTTGTCAGCACCAGCACGGGGATCTCTGGATGCTGGCGAACGATGCGGCGCGTGGCTTCGATGCCGTTCATGATGGGCATCTTCAAATCCATCAGCACTAGGTCTGGCTGGAGCGCCTGTACCATATCCACCGCTTCGGCTCCATCGCTTGCCAACCCTACCACGTTAATATCATGCTCGGTGTGCAGCATTAATTTGATGCCGTCGCGCACAATAGCCTGATCATCACAAATAACAACTCGCATAGACTCCTCCAACATTTACTTAGCTAATGACTGCTTGTGGCGCTGATCAGTATACCTGATGATCAACGTCAAGTTTGTTCCACGGCCGACTTGGCTCTCAACGCGCACTGTGCCATTGGCGAGCGCCGCCCGCTCCCGCATTCCTGCCAAACCATAGTGGCCTTGCTCGACTATCGCGCCTGCGTCGAATCCTACACCATCGTCGTGAACAACAAGGCATATTTCATTACCGGTAGACAATCTGACCGTTAGCGTCCTTGCCGTGGCATGCTTGACCACGTTGGCAATCGCCTCTTGCGCCACGCGGTAAATGCACTGCTCCTCGGGTGAAGACAACAGCGGTGCATCGTCGGGCAACTCTAGCACAAGCTTCGTCCCCATACGCGCCTGGGCCGACTTTGCCAACTCCTCCAGCGCCAGCACCAGCCCCAAATCCTCTAGCGGGCGTGCCCGCAGCGCCTCGAGCGCACGACGTGTCTCTTGCAGGCCACTGCGCGTGGCAGCGACGGATTGCTCAAGCAGCTGATTGCTCAGCTCGGCATCCGAACGAGCATAAACGCGCGCTGTCTCTAACTGCACGGCCAGCCCGCTAAGCGTATGGGCGAGCGTATCGTGTAGCTCCCGCGCCATGCGGTTGCGCTCGCGGCTGATGGTTAGCTCCTCCAGCGTGCTGACGTGCCGCTCCAGTTTGGCGTGCGCATCCATCAGTGCTCGATGCTTCTGCCGCTCGGCTTGGCTTAATTGCCACGTCAGATAGCCGACAGCCGTCATTGTGCAGCCGACCAACAGATAAAAGAGTCTAATATATATGAGTGTCTGCGGCTCGCTATAGAAAATATTTATCGAATAACTCAAGACAAGTAAGGCGCAAAGCGCAATCACATAGAAGAACATCCAGCGCAAACGGTAGCGTGCGCCTATAAGAATGGTGCTGACGATAAGAAGCGCCACCTGTCTAATGATATTCACAATAAAGGTGAAGGGCGTTACATTTTGAAGTTCGTTTCCGCGTGGCGCAGTCAGATAGGAAATGAGCAAAACACCACCAACAGCAGAGAAGAGAGCCACTAACAAATACCATTCCCGAAAAATAGTGCGTAGGACTTTCGTTTGAAGGAACGCGGCTAATAGCGCGGCATGAATAATATAGAAGCTGGAGTGCAAAATCGAAGCTGTTGAAATTGGTGGCACAATCAGAAATACGAACAGCAGAAGCACGGAAAATGCTAGCCAATACCAGGAAAAGTAACGAAAAACGGGAATTAGGTCGGATTCGTTTTTTTGATAGCCATCCATTGTAGCATCCTATCAGGGTATTTTGGTTGATGACAGTGTTTGCCGTCATGTGGCTATATGACAGGTGTCACATCTGTTTCTGCGGTTAATGACACTTGTCATATTGAGTTGTGACCGCTTGCACTATAGAGAAATTTTAGAACGGATTATAATAGACGCATCGGCACAAGTAAAAGCCCCGATAGCAGTCAAGTTCGCAATTCTAACTGCTGCTTACTGGCGCAACGCTGCTTTGGCTGTTGCCCATTTGGGCTATCGATATAGGCATACTCTCTATCGTTTTGCTTTTGTTAGAGGTTACTATTTTGTTAAACATCGGAGATAAATTCTGTCTCTGATTCATATCATATAAGGAGAAAAACAATGAATCTGATTTCAATCAAATGGCTGTTTAGCTTATCGTTTGCCGTGATCCTGCTTGCAGGTTGTGTAGGGGTAGAGCCAAGTAGTTCAGTCTCGCCAGCTGTAGAAGTAACTGCGCAGACTAATGACGCGTCAGCTCTTGCTGGTACCGAGTGGCATCTTCAAGAGATCCAAATGGGCGACGGCAGCGTCTCTACACCAGACGCGGATGCCGACTATATTCTGATGCTGAGCGCAGATGAAGAGATGAGCGGGCAGGCTGACTGCAACACCATCAATAGCACCTACACGGTCGAGGGGTCGCAACTTACGTTTGATCTCATTGCGTCGACCAAAGCCCTCTGCCCGCCCGGCTCGCTCTCTGATGAGTTTGTGCAGGCACTCAGCGATACCAACACCTATGCACTTGATGAGGATACGCTCATCCTTGATTTTGGGGCAAATGGGGGCACCCTTGTTTTTGTATCGAGTGCTGCGACAGAGTCAACGGACACAGCCGAGGCAGTGATTCCCGCCGAATTGCTTGGTGCATGGCAGTGGCAAGCGCTAGAGGATGCAGCCAGCGGCGCGGAGAGCAACGACTTTACCGTCGACGACCCCACGCTCTACGTGCTCAATCTGCTCGACGACGGCACGGCCCAGATCACCGCAGACTGCAACGTGGCGCAGATGGAGTATGACGTGGAGGGCAACAGCCTGACCTTCATGCCCGGCCCCATGACGCTGGCCGCGTGTGGCCCCGATTCGTTCTCCAACGAGTTTGTGATGCGGCTGGGTGAGGTAGCGAGCTATGTGCTGGACGATGAGGGGCAGCTCGTGTTCAATCTGCAAGCCGATGCGGGCAACCTGATATTCGCACCCGCTGTTGATGAATAGACAGTAGGCATCGCGATGAGCATGAACAGCAACACGAAATAACAATGACGCAGGACAGACCCGACAAATCGCACACGTTGATCGAGCAAGAGCACCAGGCGCTGCGGCATGCGTGGCAGTGGATCCGCGAACAGGAAGTCTTCGTGCTCTTCGGCGTGCTGCTGGTCGTTGGCGCGCTCTGGGGTTTCGCCGAACTGGCGGATGAGGTATTGGAAGGCTCGACGCGCGCGGCGGACGAACACATCCTGCTGGCGCTGCGCAACCCAGCGGATCAGAGTGACCCGCTGGGCCCTTCTTGGGTGGAGGAAGCAGGGCGCGACTTCACGGCGCTGGGCGGTACTGCCGTACTTGTGCTAGTGGTGTTTGCTACCTGTGCGTATCTGCTGCTGATCCAAAATCCGCGTTCGGCACTCTTTGTGCTGATTGCCGTTGGCGGCGGTGTCGTACTCAGCCTACTGCTCAAGTCAGGCTTTGACCGACCGCGCCCCGACTTGGTTCCGCACGGCTCCCATGTCTACACCGCCAGCTTTCCCAGCGGCCACTCCATGCTCTCGGCAGTGACTTATCTGACGCTGGGCGCACTACTGGCGCGGACGCAGACGCGGCGACGGGCCAAGTTCTTTTTCATCGGGCTGGCCCTGCTGATTACCTTTCTTGTCGGCATCAGCCGCGTCTACTTGGCCGTACACTGGCCGACAGACGTACTGGCCGGGTGGACGCTGGGCGCAGCCTGGGCGCTGCTCTGCTGGCTGGCTGTGCGCTGGATTGAGCATTGGCGGCAGCACAGGATTGTGGGGCCATAAATCGAGATTCACTCGAAAATGCGCGTCCGATGAGGACCCCGTCGAACGCGCATTTCGAATTCTGAGAAACCATCAGTCATTTTCAGTGTACCGCTCACATGAGCAAAAACTTGTCTCCATACGACAACTGAAAGGATCAGGGATGCCTAAAAATCGAATCATTCGCGTCATTGCACTTGTCTTATTGATTATCTGCCTCTTGGTCGGTGCTGCAATTGCCGCCTTTGCGATGCAGCCCGATACGGAAATTGATACCGTCCATCCTGTTGGGCTAGCCGATGGTTCATACGTGGACGAAAGTTGTTCGCGTCTATTAGCTTATTATCTTTGGCATCCAACCTCTGCTACTGAAAACGTCACTCTACATGATGACAACGCTGATTTCGCGGATTTTCTGCCATTCTTGATGCACCGATGGTCGAGGAGCAACATCCGCTTGTGATTTTGTCGCACGGTAGCGGCGGAAATCGCGCCAACCAGAGTTGGTTGGCGATTGAATTAGCCCGTCAAGGGGCGATCGTTGTTGCGCCAAACCATCCTGGCAGCACGTCGCGCGATTCTGCACCAGCCACCAATATACTTACCTGGAATCGTCCTGAGGATATTTCATTCCTCATCGATTTGCTGCTTGCAGATCCTGAATGGGCACCACATATTGACACTGAGCGGATTGCCATTGTTGGACATTCGCTCGGCGGCTATACAGCGCTTGCAATCGGCGGTGCGGAGCTAAGCCTGGATGCGTTCATCACTTACTGCGATGATTTGCCAGATAATCCCGATTGTCAGTTTTACCGTTCAGGCAATGTTGACCTTACACAGGTAATAAAAGCAGATTTTAGCAACCTAATCGTGATGAGCGTGTATCGGCAATCGTCGCAATTGACCCTGCTTACGCAAGAGCGTTCAAGCCGCAAAGTCTGGAAACCCTAACTGACATTTTGCTCATTACCCCACCTGTTTCTGAGGGAGGGATTGGTGATTTGCAAATCGATTATCTTGCTGAGCAGCTTAAACTGACCGACAGGTACATCAAAATGGACGGTGCGCATCATTTTACCTATTTACAGGAATGCAAGCCGTTTGGCTACTATCTTCTGATGGCTGTCGAAAGAGGTGGTCAAGTTCTCTGTAAGTCGGAGGAAAATCAGAGCCGTCGTTCTTATCATCAAGATACCACAAGCGTAATTGTCAACTTTTTAGCGAACCAAGGCATCCTTGCTCAGTAAGGCCACGCCAGCAATTGGAATTCCTAGATATAAAAAGGAAATTTAAGCATGATTGATAGTATTATTATCCCGCCAGTTGTCCATCTTTCAATGGGGACATTCGTTCTACTGAGCAATGTGATTGCCCTTGCAATCAGCGGCTGGCTGGCCTTCAAAAAAAGCCCAGTTACGCCCCTCGCCAGCGCTGTGTTCATTCTCTTTCAGCTTGCACTGATGGTGCAGACGCTGATTGGTGTCAAGCTGCTGGATCAGGGCCTGGGCGTGCTGCAACTGTACATTCACTATCTGGGTGGGCTGGCCCCACTCTTCTTCTGCCTACTCTATTACTGGCTCTCATCGAACAAGGATGCAGTCGCCCTCAGTCGCCGTATGGCAACGGTGACCGGCGTCTCCCTCTTCTTTGTGGTGCTGACCTTTGCTGTGGGCAGCATGTATGTGGCTGGGGGTGCATAAAGTGTTCTTTCAGATTCAGCAGAAGGGGCTGCTGCTCCTTCTACTCTGCACGGTTGCTCTATTTGTCGTCGTGGGCTGTGGTGGATCAAATGATGCGCCAAGCGGCCCTACAAACGGCGAGGTAGTGGAGCAAGAAGGTGAAAAGAGTACGCCTCTCGTTGGAGTGGCCGACCAGGGCGCAAAGTTTTATAGCACCTGTGCGGGCTGTCATGGCGCGAATGGCGAGGGCATTGATGGTGTGGGCGTTGCGCTGACGAATAACGAATATATCAACACCCATTCTGACGCTGAGCTGGTCGCCTATGTGAAAGAGGGGCGCTCCGCCGATGCAGCGGAGAATAAAAGCGGGTTGGTCATGCCACCATGGGGTGGCAATCCCTCTTTAAGTGAGCAAAATCTCTATGATATTGTGGCGTTTTTACGCACGCTGGAAGGAAACGAAAGAGAAAACTAGATCGGCTTACCATATGTTCACTCTATGGACTTGTGGGATGTGCATCTGCCCCACGCAGAAACAGAGCGCCAGTTTGCTACGGCTAACCAAGAAACGCTTGCATATCTGGTAGCCTATCACCCACCGAAGTTAAGAGCTTGGCTTGATAGCGTATTGCCAGTCAATTCTGGCGTGCATATTCTGGCGAAAGGAAATAGATTGGACAGTAACAATATAAGGAGGCAATGGTGAATTTTATACAGTTTCTTATCCCCTCTAATTTGTCGCTATTATACTGATTTATGTTATCTGAGGCGTGACACAACCACGAAAACCTCAATAAGGTTTACATGAATCAAACTGAAAAGTTGCAAAAGTAAAGGTCGGTGGACCATTAGAGTTGTTGCAAAATAATTTTGGTGGGACAAAGCACTCTTGAAACAGGTCGAATTGTGAACGTTTATCCTAATTCTTATACAGTTTTAGCCTATTTTTGAACTCAAAAACCTACTTTGTGCAACAGTCTCTTTATTCTGCAACGACTCTATTGAAATCGTCTTTCGTTGGCTTAGGCCGATAGAACGTAAATGACATCATTTTTTTCACAAGTAGAACAATTTGGAGGAAAGAGTACCCATGAACCGTAAGTTGACCTACACGAACAATCGACCGAAGGCGCTTGTCTACATGGCGCTGTTGGTAAGCACGCTGCTCTTGCTTGCCGCCTGTGGCCGACAACAGGCTGAAGTGCCGACAAGCGAGCCTGCCGCCGTCGAGACCCAAGATGAGGAAGCCCCAAGCGAAGAAGCCACTGAGCCGACCGAAGCTCCAGTAGAAGAGACGGCTGCTGAGTCAACCGAAGCCCCAGCGGCAGAAGCCGCTGGTGATGAAGCTGCTGGTGATGAAGCTGCTGGTGATGAGGCCGACGTTAATCCCGATCCAGTGGGGGCAGACTCGGACACGCCTGCGACTGAGTTGACCGCGGGTGAGACGGCCGGACCGTCCGGCCGCGTGATCCCTGAGGACGGCGTCAACGTGCGCACAGGCCCCGGTGTTGGCTATGATGTCTGGGGCGTGGCAGCGCAGGATACGGAAGGCGAGATCATCGGCGTCAGCGAAGATGGGCAATGGTGGGTTGCCAGCGTACCCGACGCGCCCAACGGTCAAGGTTGGGTAGCCGCAGCCTACGTCGAGGCGACCAATGCCGACGATGTGCCCGTCATCCAGGCCCCGCCCATAGCAGCCGCGGTTGTGCTGCCGGAGCAAAAGTCCGTTGCTGTACCCGATGAGCTGGACCCGGAGAGCGTGATCGTCTTCTCCGCCTCGCGCGTGTTGCAGGAAGGCAACCGCACCTACGAGCTGGAAGACATTTACGCAGTGTCGGCTCAGCCCGGTGCTACTGCCACGCTGATCATTCCTAATGCCATGCAGCCATCTGTGATGCGCGATGGCAACATCATGGCCTTCCGCAGCGTTCAGGCTGACCAATTGGGCTTGAGCGCCTATGACTTTGATGCCGATGAGCGGGTCCGCTACTCGGCCAACCTGGAAGATAGTACGCCACGCTGGAATCTCACGGGCGATCGCTTGGTCTTTTCCAGCAACCGCACTGGTGACCGACGCTGGCGCATTTATACCGTAGAACCGATTCCCAGCAACGATACCACCGGCTTTCCAGAAGTCGTCGACCTCGGTTTCGGTGAAGATGCGGACTGGCATCCCACTGACGATGTGATCGTCTTCAAAGGCTGCGATGATGCTGGCGACAACTGCGGTCTCTGGACCATCAACAGCGACGGCTCTGAACGCAGCCCGCTGACCGACGGCTTCAACGACTCGCTGCCGCGCTGGTCGCCCGACGGCGAGTCCATCGTTTTCATGAGCGATTCGCGCGATGGCACATGGGAACTATATACGCTCAACGTGTCCGATGGCAACGTCATCCGGCTGACAGAGAACGAGGCCCTTGATGGCCTACCCGCTTGGAGCCCAGGCGGTAGTCAGATCGCGTTCATGAGCAACCGCGACGGTACCTGGGGCATCTGGGTGGTCGCGGCTGCGGGCGGCAATGAGCAACAGATCACACAGTTGGGGGAGCAGTTGTCTGATTGGCTGATCCAAGGTATTGATTGGCCACGCTAAGTCGAACATGCGAAGTGAAGATCGACCTATCCCTTACTATCGCAGATAAAATTTTAAGCCAGATTTTCATGCAGAAATCTGACAGAACTAGGGAATTTCTTTACTCATGAATAGAAAATCTATCGCTGGCTTGATCGGGGCGTTGCTGGCATTTGTTGGCGCAACGCTGTTCTTTACAAACTTAGGGAAACCGTCCAACGCCCCTTTCACATTTAATCCACTTGAGGCGATTAACGCCATCGGCTTTACGCTCAGTTTTGGGCTGGGCGTCAATACCACCGTTGCGCTCGTGCTCGGTTTTGCCGTCATCACCATTATTACGGTGGCTGGCTTCTACATCGGCCGCTATCTCTATACAAAAATAACAGACTGATATCAAGATAGGGTTTAAGGATTTAACTTTACTGTCCGGCCTAGAGTTTCTGTTTGCCAATCAACTTCATCCGAAGGCACATAAAATGGCACTAGTGCTGAGCGTAGTTATATACGATGCAGCTGGTATTGACTCCGCTAATTGCATTTCTGTTTAACTCGCTGCCAGCTACCCCGGACTGGGGGTTCTGCTGTTTCGGGTTGTACTCCAAATTCCCTAATTGCCGCAAGTAAGCGAAGAGAGCCACATTGGACGAATCATAAACAAAGGAACTAATTAATCTTGTTGATTCAAGGATTAGCAATTGCTCACGCATTGATCGTGCTCGTGTTTTCGACACGGATTCTGCTGCGCGACGATCTTACATCTGCTGCTCGACTGGCGTGGATCATGATGATGTTGTTCACTCCCTATGTCGGTTTCGTCATCTACTTGTTGTTTGGTGAAAGCAGTCTGGGGCGAACGGTTCACCAACGGCACGACGAGATATTCGCCAAGCTTGATGGCATGGCCGGAGACGCCATGGGGAGCTGTGACCGCAATCTCGATGGCAATGTCGAAACTGAATATCAAACAGCTTTTCGAGCCGCATCTGTTGACGGCTTTGAAACGACCCTGGGAAATAGAGCCGAGTTGTTACCTGACGCCGCAACTGCTCGCTCTCGATTGATCGAAGACATCGACAATGCAACAGAGAGTATTCAGTGCCTGTACTACATCTGGTTGGACGACAACACTGGAAGAAACGTTGCTGAGGCGTTGATGCGCGCTGCCCGTCGTGGTGTTGTGTGTCATGCTATGGCGGACGGTCTCGGTTCGCGCAGATTCGTTCGGTCGAAGTGGTGGCACGCGATGGGTGAGGCGGGGGTGAAGCTAACGGTAGCGCTACCGCTCAAATGGATCATCGATACGATCCTGTTCAGTCGCCTCGACCTGCGGAATCATCGAAAGATCACAGTCATCGACAGTCGCATCACTTGGTGCGGCAGCCAGAACTGTGCCGACCCGGAGTTCCGAGTCAAGGCAAAGTACGCACCTTGGGTCGACATCATGCTGCGGCTGGAAGGATCGGTTGTTGCACAGTGCCAACTTCTGTTCGCCGCTGATTGGTTGCTCAATAGTGGCGACGATGTTCCTGCCTCTTTGCAACTAAGAACAGAACAAATCGACAATGGTTTCCCGGCTCAGCTTTTCGCCGACGGCCCTACGGATCGTCGTGGAGCGACGCCTCAGTTGTTTTCTACATTGCTGACATTAGCAAGAAAAGAGGTGGTGATTTCGACGCCTTACTTTGTGCCGAACACAACGGTTCTCGATGCAATCTGTGCCGCTGCTATTCGCGGAGTCGATGTCACAATGATCTTCCCCAAATATAACGACTCGTGGATCGTCGCGGCGGCAAGTCACAGCTACTACCGCCAATTGCTGGAGCATGGCGTCAAGATATTCGAGTTTCGCGAGGGCTTGCTGCATGCCAAGACATTGACCGTTGACCGCACGTTGTCACTAATCGGCTCCACGAACCTCGATCTTCGTAGCTTTGACCTCAACTACGAGAATGACATCCTGCTGCGTGACGACGATGTGACGGAAAGTATCTATGGTCGCCAACAGGCGTATGTTGAACAATCCGATCCGGTGACGCTCGAAGATGTCAAGTCATGGCGGTACACACGTCGCATATGGAATAATGTCGTTGCGACGGTTGGGCCAATTCTGTGACGGAAAAGTAGTACGAGAGGAACAAAAATGACGGACCTCGGATTATCCATCGCGACATCGCCAGCGAGGCGCTTGGGCTAAAGAGAACTGTTGAGGCCCCGAACGGCGAAGTCGATCTATTATCTATTAAGGAAAAGGAAAAGCTATGACAACTTCAATTGTAGCTCAACTAGTTGTGTGGCTCATTATCGGTGGATTGGCAGGATCGGTCGCAGGGATGATCGTTAGACCGCTGCGCGGTAGCCTGGGTTGGTTTTGGAACCTCCTGCTTGGCATGGCTGGGGCACTCCTTGGCGGCTGGCTCTTTGATCTGTTGAACATTGACCTGGGCGCGCTCAGCCAGATTGCGGTCGCGTTTGACCAGATAATTGCAGCGGTTATCGGTTCGCTGCTCGTCCTGCTGGGTATCTTTCTGTTCCAGCGTGTGCGCGCAAGACAGAAGATTGCTGAATGATCAACCTACAGGCGATTCCCTGGACATCTCTTCTACTACCGCTTTTACGGTTTACGCGCTGGTGGTAGCGATTCGTTCTGTCGTCTGGCATCACCGCTGCTATAGCACAGAGGTCTCATTGAGAAAATCAATATTATGGTTAATTTTCTGATCCAAATTTTGGTCAACACGCTGGCCGTCTCGCTGGCAATTTGGCTGCTGCCGGGCATAGAGATCAACTCGAACCGCTTGCTTATCTACCCGCTCCTGGGCTTTGGCTTTGGTCTGCTCAATGGTGTGATCAAACCGATCATTATTTTCTTTACGACCGGTCTGGTGATTCGCACGCTAGGTCTCTTTATGCTCGTTGTAAACGCGCTGGTGCTTATCCTGCTCAGCCTGATCAGCAACTGGTTCCTGCCCGACCTGCTAACCATCACCTCATGGCTTGCCTTGATTTTTGCTGGCGTCCTGATTGGTCTCATTATCACGCTGCTCGATATCTTTCTGGGGCTAAATCGACCTGTGATGGAGGAGATTGAGCAGAACGCATTCTACTGGGGCTGGCTACAGAGGCTGTCGAGCGGGCGACGCAACCGCGTGGTAGAAAATCTGCGCTTCCAAGAAGTCTATGACACGCTCTGGCGCTATGGCTTACAGATTGCGGGAAGTCAGGGTTGGTTGGGCAACGCACGCGCTTTTGTGGAGCAGATCTTTGCCCGCTACGCCGGAAGAGTCGAGATCCCGAGCACGCCTGCGCAGGTACGTATCATGCTCCAACAGCTTGGCCCTACCTATGTAAAAATTGGGCAAATGATCTCCAGCCAAGCCGAATCGCTGCCGCCCGAATGGGTGACGGAGCTCTCCAAATTGCAGAGCAGCGTCCCCCCCTTTCCCACCACAGAAGCCCAAGCGCTAATCCAGGAAGATTTGGACGATTCTGTCGAAAATCTCTTCGCCAGCTTTGAGGAGAGACCTTTGGCCGCGGCCTCGACCGCGCAGGTCCACCGCGCCGTGCTGCATAGCGGAGAGGAAGTTGTGGTCAAAGTACAGCGCCCCAATACGGTCACCAAAGTCGGTGCGGATCTGCACATCATTCAGGATGGTGTGGCCGCGGCCGCGCGACGCTTTGAGTGGGCGCGCCACAACAACATTGACGGCATCGTCAACGAGTTTGCGATTAACGTGATTCGTGAGCTGAACTACGACAACGAGCTCTATAACGGACGTCGCCTGCAGAAGCTCATGGCGTCAATCCCCTCTATTCACGTACCCGACGTCTATGGAGCGTTAAGCTCATCACGTGTGCTGACCATGGAGTACGTCAAGGGCGTAAAGATTACCGATACGCTGGCCATGGATCGGGCGGGCGTCGACCGCAAGGTTCTCGCCAAAGAGTTCCTGCGGGCGATGGTCAAGCAGTTGATTGTGGATGGCTTTTTTCACAGCGATCCCCATCCAGGTAACGTGCTGGTTGATCTGGAGACGAGTCAAATCGTCTTTCTGGATATGGGCATGATGGGCGAGTTGACCTCTGCCCAGCGGCTCGATTTTGCCGATATGCTCTGGGCGATTCTGGAGCAGGATTCTTACAGCTTGGCTCAAGTGGTGATGCGCCTAAGCACGCGTTTTAAGGATGAGGTCGACGAGGCAAGCTTTCAGCGGGCGATGGAGCGCATGGTGGATCGGTTTCTGGTCTATGCAGAGGAGACAGATTCGCTCTCACGCGTGATCACGGCGACTATGGATGCCATGTATGAGCATGGGCTGCGCTTTCACAGCAGCCTGACTCTGGCTATCAAGACACTGGCCCAGGCCGAAGAGATTGTCTTTGCCTTGGATCGGGAGATGTCCATGGTCACCGTGGCTTTTGAGGCGGTGAAAGATCTCATGGTGGAGCAGATCAACTTCGAGAATATCGCCGATGCCGCCAAAAAGCAGGCGGTGCGCACCGTGAAGGATGTGGCGCGTCAGCTTCCCGATCTGCAAACGGCCACCATGAGTTGGATCGAGCAGTACAGACAGGGCCAGCTGGAAGTGCATCTCAATACCGGCGACCTCAACAAAGAGGTGGAGAAGCTCAACCGCGGCGTTGAGTGGCTGACCATCGCGCTGCTGCTCGGCGGCATGATGGGTGGCTCGGCCATTGCCGTCAGCATTCCCACGAGCATCGGGAGCGTACCGCTTTCTACCGTGGCCTTTTTTACCTTTATGGCATCGATTTTGTTAAGTGTCGTGTTGGTGGTGCGGCTGCTTTGGCGGCGGTGAGCATAAGCAATTTGTAACATGTTTTAACCCTTTGCACCCTTGCGTTTTGTGCGAGAGGTATTCTGGTTTCGTTTTTGCTGAGTTTGGGGTTTAGGTGATTCATCAGAAACCGTTTTAGTATGCTCAACAACTTGTGCCTGCTCCGCCGATGCTATCTTATCTATTTCTGTTAACACCAACGCCCCCTCTCGATTCGTCTCTAGTTGCACGGCCGTATGCCGCAACCCTAACAGGTCATATGAATAGATCTCTCGTACGAGCACCATCAGGATAGCGAACATAGGCACCGCCAGCAGCAGCCCTAGCGCGCCAAAGGCGATAGTAATTAAGAGCTGGAAGAGCATGAGCGCGCCGGGCGGTATCTCCAACTCGGCCTTGACAATCGCAGGAGTGATGACGTTGCTTTCAAGTAACTGGATTGCGAGGTAGACCGGAATCATATAGAAAACTTGGGCAGGGTTATCACCAGCAAGAGAAAAGATGACGATGGGGATCAGCGGCAAAAATGCGCCGACGTTGGGAACGAAGGTTGCCAGACCGGCAAAGACCGCAACCACAATGGCATTGGGCATGCCCAGCACAACGCCCAGAATGAACCAGACCAACCCCGCGGTAATGGCAATCGAAAGTGAGAGTGACGTAATCCATGTGCGCACCGTGTGGTATAGCTCGTTCCAAACGTGTACGACACGCGGATGATAGCGTTTGGGTAATAGAAAAAGGCTAGCCTTGACGTAAATTTGGGGTTCGATGAGAAAGAAAATGCTGATAAAGAGGACAAAGACCAAGTTGACCACCACGGCAATAACGGTGCTAACACCACCCAGCAGGGTAGGCGCAATCGCCAAACTGGCATTGACGAACTGATTGAGGATTTCCCGCGCACGTTCCGGTGTTACGGCCGTGTTTGCGCCCGCCTCTGGGAGTGCAGGTAGCGCATCCTGCAAGAAATCACTTGACGAGCGTACGCTTTGGTAAACGTCCAAAACTGCACGAATAGCGGACGGAATATTGCCCAACAGATCGACCAACCCTGTCAAAAGTTGAGGTACCACAAAAAGAATCAGTAGCAGCAACCCAATGAATACGCCCAAGGTGGCCAGTGCAATTGATAAGCCCCGTGGCAGCCTGCGACGCTGCAGCCAGCCAGAGGGAATGCTGATTCCCACGGCAATCATGGCCGCGGCAAGACCAAGGATGAGGGTAGAGCGGGCCGCCCAAATGCCAGCCCAGAGCAAAAGGACAAAGAGA
>ENA-ORXM01003669-ORXM01003669.1-marine-metagenome-genome-assembly--contig:-NODE-3669-length-14826-cov-3.372025_pt1 | contig 14826 bp, 11 predicted proteins | sample MGYA00237867_ERZ511480 | MGnify/ENA primary metagenome ERZ511480 (study PRJEB26309, sample SAMN06266103) | marine metagenome | isolation source: Algal blade | place: United Kingdom:Sidmouth, United...
CACAACCTAATGACTTCACATAATACAACACTCTTTGTTACAGCCTTAGCTAGTATTTTGGGTGATGATATAGAAGCGCCTTCTTCTCAAACAATTGATTATGACCAACAGAGCGTTTATATTGAATCTTTATCTGGTCCTCATTTGGTTTATGATTTTTATCCTGGTAACTTTTCTGCGTCCACCTCCTATAGCTCGACGATGAGAAGTTCATCTTATGAAATAAATGTCTACCTAAAAAAATTATCCATCAAGGATCAATATGTCGCTGTTACTTCTTATGAGCATTATAACGAACATTATGAAGAGGGAAAAGACAGTGAAGCGATACCAGAAGTTAGTAAAGAAAAAACTTATGAAGTTTGGATGTATCAAGGAGATGAAATTATAAATATTTTTGTTCCTAAGAAATCAATAACGAAATCCCCGATTTATGCTACCTTAAAAGACAATATACTTACCATTATAGACCAAAATTCTCAAAAAGAGCAAAAACTACAATAACTAGTTATCAATCAACAAAATACTTATCACTAGATAAAAAAAAGATACAATCTATTCAACTAGTTTTTTGTCCTTGCTAAAAATAAAGTCTATTTTTGTAGGCTGCTTATGGAGAATAAATAGACTTACATAGTCATTATCTTTATTCTCAAAATCAAACAAAGCATTAGACCACAACAATACAATGGACGAGAATAAAAATTTCACTAAAAAATTTACCAAAAAGAAAGATTCTTTTTCTGAGCAAGGAAAAGTACAACCTCAAGCCACCAATCTAGAGGAAGCTGTACTTGGAGCCTTAATGTTAGATAAAGATGCGGTAGCACTTATCATTGACATTCTACGCCCTGCCTCTTTCTATAAAGAAGCACATCAGCATATTTATAAAGCCATCTGTGTCCTTTTTGAAAAAAGTCATCCTATTGATTTATTAACGGTTACAGAAGAATTAAAAAAATTAGGCAAACTTGAAATGGTTGGCGGTCCTTATCAATTGGTAGAGTTAACCAATCGTGTTGCCTCTTCTGCCAACATTGAGTTTCATGCTCGTATTATCGCTCAAAAATTTATTCAACGAGAATTAATTCGAAGCTCTACCGAGACTATTCGTGCTGCCTATGAAGATACCGTAGATGTTTTTGATTTGTTGGACAGTGCAGAGCAAAACCTCTTTAACATTACTGAACAAAATCTTAGTCGAGGTTCTCTAGGAATGAGTACGTTGGTTAATATGGCTGTGAAGCAATTGGAGGAGATGAGTGGTAAGGAAGAAGGACTTACGGGCGTACCTACCGGTTTTGTTGGTTTGGATAAATTGACTTCTGGATGGCAACCTTCGGATTTGATTATTATTGCTGCTCGACCAGGAATGGGTAAATGCTTGGGTAAAGGTACCAAAGTTTTGATGTTTGATGGTCAACTTAAAAAAGTTGAACAGGTTCAAGTTGGTAACTTATTGATGGGAGATGATTCAACTCCTCGTAAGGTTGCTTCCATTGCTCGTGGTCAAGAAAAGATGTATTGGATTCACCAAAACAAGGGCATCAGTTATAGAGTAAACGAAAGTCATATTCTATCCTTAAAGCGCAGTCGAAACGAAGGAAAACATACCAAAGGGGAAGTCTTAAACATCTCTGTCAGAGACTGGTTAACAAAGTCAATTAAATTTAAGTCTAACTATAAAGGGTATAAAGTTCCTGTTGAATTCAAAGAACAAGCAACCTTATTAGCTCCTTATTTTATCGGTTTATGGCTAGGAGATGGTGCAAGTACTAAGCCTGAAATTTATACACAAGATAAAGAAATTGTAACTTATATTCATCAATTTGCTGCCCATCAAAATTTACAAGTTAGGGCGAACTTAGCCGTTGACAAATGTCCAGCTTATGCTATTGTAGGAGGCACAAGAGGACATGGTGGATATAGTTTAACGGATGATTTACGAGCACTTAACCTCATTGGTAATAAACACATTCCTCAAGAGTATTTAATTAACTCAACAACCAAACGTTTAGCTTTATTAGCTGGTTTGTTGGATAGTGATGGACATTATTTAGTGCAATCAAATGGTTATGAAATTACTCAAAAAAATCAACAGTTAGCAGAACAAATTAAATTTTTATGTGATTCTTTAGGTTTTAGAACTTCTCTAAAAGCCAAAAAGGCAAGTATTGCATCTACTGGTTTTGAATCTACTGTTTATAGAGTTCGTATTTATGGCAATATCGATACAATCCCCGTTAAAATAAATTACAAAGCTGCTAATCCTTGGCAAAGTTGCGTCGATTGGCAAGTAACTGGCATTCGTGTTGAAGAAGATGTTGTGGATGATTATTATGGCTTTACTTTAGATGCCAACAATTTATTTTTGTTGGAAGATATGACTGTAACTCATAATACCTCTTTTACCATGGCAGTAGCTAGAAATGCTGCGATTGACTTTAACAAAGGGGTTGCTTTTTTCTCTTTGGAGATGTCTTCTCTACAATTAGTGAATCGTTTGATTTCTATGGAAACGGAAATTCCTTCTGAGAAATTGCGTAAAGGGCAATTGGAGGACTACGAATGGCAACAACTCCACGCTCAAGTAGATAAATTGAGTAATGTTCCTTTGTTTATTGATGATACACCAGGTATTAGTATTTTTGAATTGCGAGCAAAGTGTCGTCGTCTAAAGATGCAACACGATATCCAAATGATCATCATTGATTATTTGCAATTGATGACAGGTGGGGGGGACAACAAAGGAAATCGTGAGCAAGAGATTTCTATGATTTCTCGTGGTCTCAAAGGGTTAGCAAAAGAATTGAGCGTTCCTGTTATTGCCTTGTCGCAGTTGTCTCGTGCAGTAGAAACACGGGGTGGTTCTAAGCGTCCACAATTGTCGGATTTACGTGAATCTGGAGCCATCGAGCAAGATGCGGATATTGTATCCTTTATTTATCGTCCAGAGTATTATCAAATTTTGGAAGATGAAGAAGGGAATTCATTAAAAGGTATCGGTGAAATTATTGTAGCCAAGCATCGTAATGGAGCTTTAGACTCTGTAAAACTAAAATGGGATGGGCAATATGCCAAGTTCTCTAACTTAGATGACGATGCCTTTACAGGCTTGGATGATTCTAGTTTCTTTGACCAAGCTAACAATGAGTTAAGTGGAGAAACATTTTCCTCTAAAATGAATGAAGCCAATGATAATAATAATAATAATAATAATAATGGAATTGATGATGTTCCATTTTAAAAATAGCCCTTGAGATAAAATCTTTCTTTCTAAAAATCAAGCCATATGAGCAATACTCGTGTGGCTTGATTTTTTTTCATAGGACTATAACAAAAAATTAACATTTTTATTTTCAAAAATAAATTTTTATAGTCAACATTAATTTAGATTCCTTGTTATTTACAATACAATCACTTATCTGTATCTCACCCTCATAATATAGTATTCTTATAATCTTATTATTGATACAAACATAAGAGTACAAAGAAAAATCAATCAACTATTGATTCTCTAATTAATTATAAAGCAGTTATTAGGTAGTAAGCCACTCACCCAAGTTCAAGCTTTCTTCTATATACCTGTTGAGAAACAATCAAATATTATGCACATGGAAACTAATACTATCAAAAGTTTTTGGAACGAACGTTGGGCAAAAGTAGCTACTAGGGTCCCTACAAAACAAAAAGATTACTATTTCTCAGATTATGGAAGAGTAAAAAGTATCGATAAGGTTACTGAAAAAGAGCAACTACTAAAAGGTTCTAAAACGGTTCAAGGTTTTATGCTTTTAAATCTACGTTTAGAGGGAGATTCTACACAAGGTTGTTACATCCACAAATTAGTTGCAGAAGAGTTTTGCCCGAAGGAAAATGAGAATCAAAAATTTGTAGTCCACATAGATCAAGATAATTTGAACAATCATTATCAAAACTTGAAGTGGATGACTCAGCGAGAGATGACGGACTTTCAAATTAAAAATGGCGTTTATGATCCCAAGAACCGAAAACCTTCCCCTCTAAACAAAATGAATCCAACAAGGGTCTTATTATTAAAAAAGAGACTAAAAGAAGGCAAAACTAAAAAACAGATTTTGGCAAAGAACTTCAATATTACAATGGCTCAATTGCGAAAAATTGAAAAAGGGATCGATTGGGGATATATTAAATTAGAGGACGATGATAATGAAAGCTCTTCTCCTTCTTAATAGGGTAAAAAATTCGATACTATATTTATTGATTGGGCTACAAATATCTATCTTTTGCCAGTCTATTTCTATACTTATAAAGGAACATAGTTATCTAAGATACAGGTGCTCTTTTTGAATTCAACCGTTCTAAATAATAGGAAAGGAAATTCTCCTTTTCTTCCATAAGTATAGAGATTTCTTTTAACTCGTAAAAAAAGAGCGTAACTAATACTTTTTAGAAACTTGAAGTTGAAAGTAAATTTCATTATCCTTCCCTTGATTCCCATAAGGATATAAACTTACTCTTTCAACCAATTTATAGTTGTAATAATTACGCTATATGGCACTGCAATTATTCCACCTATAACTCCTCCTATAATCGAGCCTCCAACCCATGCATAGCCCATTCTGCTTCCTATTTCTTGAGGAACTTTAATAATGACTTGGTCATATTCCTCCCAAAATATAAATGCCAATAAAACAGCTATTACTCCCCCAATTACCCAACAAGCATAAATTAATGGTATAATTTTAAAGAAGACCCCTTTTGCAAAATTCCAATCTCCCCTAACTTTTGTTATAAATGCAAATGATGTTGTGTATATCAGACTAAATAGTACTCCATAAAGCGTGCCTTCAAAAATCCCTTGGGAAATAGCTGCAATCCATATACCTTTGAAATTCCAACCCATTATATTTTTAAAGTAAATTTCACTAACTAACCCATTAATTAGATTTGTACTTGCTCCTATTAATGCCCCTGCAAAAACCAAAATTACAGCAATCTGGACTAAAGCTAATGGTTTTTTAGGTAAAAAATTTTCTTGGCTATCAAGAATTTCATTGTCTTCCATAAGGTTATTCTATTGGGTTATTCATTTAAAAAGTTTTATCTTTTAATCTTCAATAAAAGCCCAAAGCATAACAAACTTATACTCTGGGCTTTCAAGAAGTAGCAAAAAAAACAAAAAAACCTTACTCCTGTTCCTTAACAGCTTGATAAATATTTTCCACTACCTTTTTATCAAAAGGCTGGCGACGTCCAGTTGTCGTACTAAAACTAAAGGACTTATTGCCTTTTACGGTAAAGTAATTAAAGTTGTAACATCTTGTACTATCTCCAGGAATCTGCACTTCATAGATAAAGCCACACTCCTCTTCTAAAACTGTTTTTTGAAATGTTGGATTGGTTGTTTTAATATCGGAAAGTGCTTCTTTTGCCATTGTAGCACATTGCGGTGAAGTCGCCCCCTGGCTATAGATTTGAACATAATAATCGGTTCCCTCAACGACAACATCTTGCATAAAATTATCGGAGCGATTAGTTACTTTAGCATCTTCTGGAGCTTGAATTTTGATTGGAATACCATGTTGTAATAAATCCAATTGTTTTGGAAAAACGTCTTTGATGGTAGCTTCTTTTGGCGTTTCGCAAGCCGTCAATCCTAGTAGGACAAAAATACATACCATTAATACATTCCTTAACTTCATTCTATATCTGTTTTTTATGGTTATAGTAATATAATACTTCCTGTAGTAATAATAAAACCAGAATAACTGTAATATTATTCAAATGGAATTTCACAAAGGTAAAAAACTTATTAAATTTGTAGCTTATCTACAAAAAGGGAACTTTCCTTTTTAATTTACAATTAAGAATAATTCATTAGAAGGAGAAATACTACTTTCTATACCAATTTTAATATAAATTTTAACAAAAAATTCAAGCATGACCTTGCCAACGCAGTACAACGCAAAAGACGTAGAGTCGAAATGGTATCAGTATTGGATGGACAAAGGCTACTTCCGCTCTACACCAGATGAGCGCGAGCCTTATACCATCGTTATCCCTCCACCCAATGTAACGGGTGTCTTACACATGGGACATATGCTTAACAATACCGTCCAAGACGTCTTGATTCGTAAAGCTCGACTAGAAGGCAAAAATGCTTGTTGGGTTCCAGGAACTGATCACGCCTCTATTGCTACAGAGGCTAAGGTAGTAAAGTTACTACGCGAAAAAGGCATTAAAAAAAGTGATATTTCTAGAGAAGAATTTCTAAAATATGCTTTTGAATGGAAAGATAAATATGGTGGGCTTATTCTAGAGCAGCTCAAAATGCTGGGCGCTTCTTGTGATTGGGAACGGACACGTTTTACCATGGAAAATAAGTTATCCGATGCCGTTATCAAGACCTTTGTAGATTTATACAAAAAAGGCTTGTTGTATCGTGGTTTGAGAATGACTAACTGGGATCCTACGGCACAAACCGTATTGTCTAACGAGGAAGTGATTCACAGTCAAGAAAATTCTAAACTATACCACGTTCGCTACAAAATTGAAGGAACAGAAGATGAATGGGTCACTATTGCAACTACTCGCCCTGAAACTATCTTGGCGGATGCAGCCGTTGCTATTCACCCAGATGACGAACGTTACACCCACTTGAGAGGCAAAAACGTTATCATTCCAATGGTGAATCGGGTAGTTCCAATTATCTTTGACAAGTATGTTAAGATGGATTTTGGAACAGGTGCCTTAAAAGTAACGCCAGCACATGATATGAACGATTATGATATCGGACAACGTCATAACTTGGAGGTAATTGATATGTTGCATGATAATGGTCGTCTAAAAGGACCTTTTTATGTAGGAATGGACAGAGAAGATGCTCGCAAACAAATCGCGAAAGACTTAAAAGTTCAAGGACACATTGTTAAAATAGAAAACTACTCTAATAGTGTTGGGCGTTCAGAACGTACCAATGCAGTAGTAGAGCCCAAATTGACCAAACAATGGTTCTTGAAAATGGACGGGCTTTCTGCGACAGCTTTGGATGCTGTAGAGAATGGACCTGTTGACTTTTTGCCAGAGCATATGTTGAATACCTATCGCAACTGGTTGAAACCAGAAAACGTTAGAGATTGGTGTATTTCTCGTCAATTGTGGTGGGGACAACAAATTCCTGCTTGGTATTTAAAAGAAGATAAAGAACAGTTTTTTGTAGCTGAAACGGAAGAAGAAGCCTTATTAAAAGCACAAGAAAAGCTAAACAATACCAACCTAACTATAGAGGATTTGGAACGGGAAGAGGATGTTGTAGATACTTGGTTCTCTTCTTGGTTGTGGCCCATGTCTGTTTTTGATGCTTTTGAAAACCCGAAGGAAATGCAATACTACTACCCTACTAATGTTTTGGTAACGGGTTGGGATATCATGTATTTGTGGGTGGCTCGTATGATAATGGCTGGCTACGAATGGGCGCCTGGTTTGTTGGGTGAAGATCTAGCAAAAGAAAAAGGGGTACATCCATTTAAGCACGTTTACTTTACAGGGATGGTTCGAGATAAATTAGGACGCAAAATGAGTAAGTCCTTGGGCAACTCTCCTGATTCTTTGGAGCTAATTAAAAAGTATGGTGCTGATGGTGTTCGTTATGGTATTTTGTCAGCAGCTGCGGCTGGTGGCGATGTTATTTTTGATGCACCTTTTGTTGATAAGACGAAGACTTCTATTCATAATGAATCTGATTTGTGTAATACAGGTAGTAAGTTCTCCAATAAGCTTTGGAATGCTTTGCGTATGATTAAGGGTTTAGAAGTTGTTGAAAAACCTGCCAATGAGCGTATTGCTAATATTAATGCTTTTGCGATTAAATGGCTAGAGAATGAGTACAATCGAACGTTGGAAAGTGTAGAGAAGAGCTTTGAAAGTCTTCGTTTGTCGGAAGCTGTGAAGACTTTGTATAACTTTGTTTGGGGAGATTTTTGTTCTTGGTATTTGGAAATGATTAAGCCTGATTATCAACAGCCAATTGATCGAGCAACTTTAGAAACTACGATTGATTTCTTTGAGAAAATCATGACGCTCCTACATCCTTTTATGCCCTTTATAACGGAAGAAATTTGGGCGCATTTGCGTGAAAATCGTGCTGAAGGGGATGATTGTACCGTAAGTACTTGGCCTACTGCTGGAACTTTTGACGAAACTTTTTTATATAAAACTAGTATCCTAAAGGATTTAGTTGGCTCGATTAGAAATGCTCGTGACAAAGGTCAATTGCCTAAAAAGGAATTACTAGACTTATTAGTAAAAGATACGGAGGCTGCACACAGCTTCTTGGCAGAAAATGGCTTGAAAGAAACGATTGAAAAAATTGCTTTCTTAAAAAGTTTTGACTACACCAAAGAAGATGAACACGAAGGGGCTGCCTTTATTGTTGGAACAGAGCAATACTACTTGTTGTTTGAACAAAAGGTAGATGTAGAAGCAGAACGTAAAAAACTACAGGCAGAACTCAAACAAAAGCAAGGTTTTGTAATGGGTATTGAAAAAAAGTTAGGCAACGAACGTTTTGTCAATGGTGCACCTGCTAAGGTTATTGAAATGGAACGTAAAAAATTAGCTGATGGAAAAGCTAAGATTCAACTACTAATAGATAGTTTGGATAAGTTGAACTAAATTTCAAACTATTCAATCCAATACATAAAAAAGCACTTTCCAGATTTATTTGGAAAGTGCTTTCTTATTTTTCACTCTATCAAGCAGAGTATGGTATCAGACACAAGTACTACTGATTAGAAATGCGATATTTCTTATTCGGTTCCAATACTTCTAGTTTCAAGCTAGAAGCCAAGGTTAGAGATTTCAATAAGTTCTCTACGTCCATTACAGGAAATTCGCCTGATGGTGTTCCTGTTGTTCCCTCTGCTACTTCAATTTCTACATCATAATAGGTTTGTAACAATAAGGCGATTTTATGAATAGAAGTAGCTTCAAACTTAAAGGCTCCTGTTTTCCAAGCCAAGAAGTTAGGCGAAAATTCTTTGATGCGTTTGATATTTCCTTTAGAGATGATGGCTTGCTCCCCTTCTTTAACTTTTATTTTATTAATATCCGAAGCCATTACCTCTACCACTCCTTCTACTACACGAATAATAGTTTGCTCTTTTTTGCTAGTTACGGTAAACTGAGTTCCAAGTACAGAGACTGCTGCATTAGAGGTATGCACAAAAAATGGTGCGGTCTTACTCGTTCTAGAATCAATCTCAAAAAAAGCTTCTCCCTTTTTTACCTTAACAGCATATCCTCCTTCTTTTGCTCCCATATCTTCTACTACTGCTCCTTTATTTAACCAAACTTTATCTCCATTCTTAAGAGAAGTTTCAACAACATTGGATGTTGCTGATAGCTCTACTCCTCTTGAACCAGTTGTAAATTCAATATTTAGATTATCTGCAAATAAATCACCTTCAGCAGATATACCAGAATTGCTAAATTGGTCAATTCCAAATACTGCAATGATAATAAGTACAGCTGCCACAGCAATTTTTTTCCACAAAGCAATTCCAATTACTTTTGTTTCTTTTTTTGTTGAAGAAGAAGCATTGCTTAAACGAGGCTGTAATTCATTCCAAGATGCTTTTGAGTCAAACTCAATATATTCAACATCTTTTGTTAAGGTCCAAATCTCTTTGTGTTCTTTAAATGCTGCTGGATTTTCTTTTTTCCAACGTTCTATCAAAGCATTTTCTTCTGCAGTAGACTGCTTGTTAAAGTATTTAGGTAATACTGTGTATATATGTTCCATTTAATTTCGTTTTATATGCGTCATCAAGCTTTAATCGACAGCTTATTTTCTTTTATCAGATTCTATAATGTATTAATCATTACATTTTTTTCTATGACTTCACTAGTAAGTCGTTTAAAAAAAGTAACCTCCCTAAATATTTTATAAGAAATAGAAAAAAAGTACAAGAATCATTAAATCTGATAATTTTTGACGCAACAACTTTAAAGCACGAGAAATTTGATTTTCTACTGTTTTGGGAGAAATATCCATTTCCTCGGCAATTTCTTTATAAGTATATCCATTCAATCGACTCAATAAAAAAACCTGTCGACATTTGGTCGGCAACTGAGCAATGGCATAAGACAGTTGCTTTTTTCGCTTAGTTGTTTGCTCCTCGTCATTGCTGTCATCTTCTGTGAGTGGTACACTAGAAGGTGTCATATTAGCAACATATTGCTGTTTGGTTTTATCTTTTCGAATAAAGTCGATAGACTTGAACTTAACAGCACGAACCAAATAAGCTTCTAAAGAAGTCTTGATGGATAAAGTTTCTCGTTTGTTCCAAAGATCCAAAAATACATCTTGAACGACATCTTTGGCGGCATCCTTGTCCTTTAAAACAGCGTACGCATAGTTTGCCAAGCCATTAAAATGTTGGTGGTAAATTTCTTGAAACTCGCGTTGATTATTAATTTGTAAATTTTGACTCACGTTGATAATATAAAGTGTGGTAGAAGATACACAAGGTACATCTCAATTAATAAGATGTACCTTGTGTAAAAAGCGAAACAAAATGGATTGCAAATTGGAACAAATCGCTATTGATTCGAGATAAAGATCCAATACATTAAAGCTAAAACTAACGCAATTCCAATAACAGAATACAAGGCTAAGTTCTTAATTTGAACCGTTTCTTCTTCTGTTACAACAATTTCTTCTGCTGGTAATTGTGAACGTTGTTCTTTAGCTAAGCGTTGGCGCTCTTTCTTAGAGACTTTCTTCTCATGTGTACTACCGGAAACTTTAAATTGCTTTCTAGACATGTTATAAAGACGTATTTTATTGATCTACAGAATATATGATATTGAAACTTCTAGATTTTTATTTATAAAAATATATCATGAAGTGTTTTTATTTAAAAAACTAAAAAGGCATTTTTAACTAAAAAAGCGCTTAAGAAGATTTTTTAGACAGATTTATAGACAAATATAATCGTTTACCGATACAATGAAGAAGATTTAGCTCAATTTCTATTCTATGAGAAGCAGTTCTCTTCAAAAAATTATTCCTATGTAATATTTTTTATTTAAATTGTAGTGATAAGTAAGTGTTCATAATAATGATGCGTAAATTTATTAGGAATTTTGAAGAGAAGCAAGGCAAAAAACCTAGGGATAGCAACACTATCACGAGGCTTTTTTATGAAGTAAATCGCAAAATTTCTATTTAAAATTTGTTATCATTAATTATGAATGATTGCTTCTATATATTATCCTTTTAAAGAACTTCCCTCTCTATCCTATGAAATGTATTCTGCAAGGGCTTTGTGTCACTATCCTTTTCCTATTTTGGGGTTCACTATCTCTTGCACAAGACAAAGCAATTCAAATCCTATATCAACGTTTAAAAAACCCACTTACTAGCATAGAAGGTAGCGCCCAAACCTACCGACAACTCACTCGTCTGTATGCTAAACAGCATAATTATAAAGCAGCATTAGAAGTTGCTCAAAAGGAAGCAAACATACAACGTAGAACAAAAGGCAAGGAAAAATTAGCAGAAGTCTATTTTAATATTGCTAGTTTGCACAGAACGATAGCCGCTTATTCGGAAGCCTTGATTTGGGGCAAAAAAGCTTTGAATATTTATATAAAAATCTTAGGAAAAAACCACCTAGAAAGTTTAAATGTTTATCGTTTTTTAGCACAAACCTACTATTTGCAAGAAGACTACGAAATCGCTACTCAATTAAGCCTTCAAACGATAGAAGCTTGTCAAAAATCGAAAAAAAAACAACCTAGTATTGAAATAAATCTACAGATCTTACTGGGTAGTATTTATATAAAACTAGGGTTGTATAGCCAAGCACAAAGTAATTTTTTAGCCGCAAAAAAACTCTATGAACAGTTTGAATCTAGTGTCGCCAAAGAATTATTAGCTAGGATATACACGAATTTAGCTGCTCTTAAATTTCAACAACACGCTATCTTAGAAGCACTCGCCTATTATCAAAAAATTGCAACACTTCGGCAAACCTTGCGGCATGGCAACCACTTTTCTTTGCACACTACGTATACCAATATTGGAAATTGTTATTATCAACTAGGAAATTATCAAAAAGCGTTACATTTCCATTACAAGACACTACGCATACTACAAAATACATATCAACAAGAACATCCTTTAATTGCTTCTTCGCACAATTATATTGGTGGCACCTTTCAACATTTAGAAAAAGCAGATTCAGCCTATACACATTTACAAAAATCTGCCACGATCTATCAACAATTGTTTGGAAAAGATCATCCTAAAACAATTGCTCCTTTGTGGCGACTAGCAAAATTGCATCGACAGCAAAAAGCCTATCATAAGTCAGCGAAAATTTTAAATAAAATCATAGCACTCCAAGAGAAAAACTTTGGCAAGAAGCATCCCGATTTGGCTAAAATGTATTTGGATATGGCTTATCTTTTTCAGACCCAAAAGTTGGGAGTACAGGCAAATTACTATGCTAAAAAAGCGTATCAAAGCAACTTGCTAAAAAAACACCCACTCGATCAACTATTAATGTTAGGTATCATCGAGCATCAGTTGCATATTAGTCTTGATTTAGAGCTTAAAGAACAGGAGAAAGTATTTTTACGTTTGGATGAAATTCGTTCTCTTGTTGCATTGACACAGACCAATGTTCACTATCTAACAGATAAACAAAACCTAGTTCAACAGTTGCGTAAGGTCTGTGAAAGAGGTATTGAACTTTGTTATCAATTGTATCAACAAAAGCCCAGCCAGTCATACTTGGATAAAGCATTTGAATTAATGGAATACAATAAAGCCGTTCTATTATCCATTCAAATCAAACAAGATCATTGGCAAAACCAACAAATAGATAGTTCTTATCAAGCTCAAGAACAAAGCTTAGCTAAGGTCCATTTTCTAGAACAAAAATGGAAAAAAGCAGAGCAAGAACAAAATGCTGTTTTAGCAGCAAAACTCCAGCAGAAGCTCTTTAACGCTCATCAGAACTACGAACAACATCAAGACAAAGCCTATCAACAACTACAATCCCATCGCCCAATAGACTTACATTTACTCCAAAAACAACTCGCGAAAGACCAAAGTATTATTAATTATTTTTATGGCAAAAATTACATTTATATCTTTAATATTCAGGCAGAACAAACACAATTACTACAAGTAGGTTTAGAGTTTACGAAAGACATTGAGCAATTTTCCAAATACCTACTCACCTTAGAAGAAAGTAAACTTAAATTGGCAAGTTCTTGTCAACAATTTGACCAAGCTGCGTTTACTTTGTACCAAACCTTAATTCCACAACCCTCTAAGAAAGAGTTATTAATCATTCCTGATGATCAGCTCAATTATCTTCCTTTCGAAAGCTTAACCACTCAACCTTTTCCAAATGCAAGAGGTTATCATCAGTTGCATTACGCTCTATATCAACATACTATTAGCTATGCTTATTCTGCCACCTCTTATTATTATCAGCAATACAAACACCAAAATCAAAAAAATAGCCAAATTTTAGGCTTTGCACCTAGTTATCAAAACAATTTTAAACTGTCTACTCTGAAAGCAAACATTCAAGAGGTAGCCTATTTAGAAAAAGAATTTTCGGGTACTTATTATTATAATCAAAAAGATTCTAAAAAAGCATTTCAACAGCAGAGCAACCAATTTAACATCTTGCACTTAGCTTCTCATGCCTACGCAGATAATCATGAATTGCAACAAGCAAAACTCTTCTTTGCACAAGAAGCAGAAGACAGTTTTTCTGCGGCTTTGTCCCCTCACGAAATTATTCAATTGCCGCTTCATGCTGACTTTGTCGTACTTTCCGCCTGCCAAACAGCTATTGGTTATTGGCAAGAAGGAGAAGGTATTATGAGCTTGGCTAGGGACTTTATGTATGCGGGTGTTCCAAGTATTTTGACGACACTTTGGCAAATTAATGACCAGTCCAGTAGTCGTATTATCCAAGATTTTTATCAAGAACTGCGAACCTTACCCAAACACCAAGCCTTACAGCTTGCCAAACAGCATTATATCGAGCAAGCTTCTGCTTTTGGAGCCCATCCTTATTTTTGGTCGGGGTATATTTTGGTTGGAAATACCAATAGATTGGATATAGGTCGCCCATTTTATAGAAATTTATGGTACATTTGCGGCTTATCCTTATTTTTATTGGTTACCATACTATTTTTAAGAAGAGTTAGAAAAACATTCCGATAGATGTAACTGTTCTAATTAAAAATTCAAAGAGATACAATTATGAACTTTAATTTAGATAGAGACCTTGTCTTTTTTGATATAGAAGCTACTGGAGCAGACGTTGTTAGAGATAGAATCATGCAAATTGCAATGATTAAATACCCTAAAGATGGTGGTGCTCCTATTGAGAAAAACATCTTGATGAATCCTCAATACCCAATTAAACCAGATGCTCTAAAGGTACATGGAATTACTATAGACATGGTTAGAAATAAGCCTACCTTCAAAGAATATGCTGTAGAATTAATGGATTTTTTGGATGAAGCTGATTTGGCTGGATACAATTCCAAACGTTTTGATATTCCTATGTTAATGGAAGAGCTTTTGAGAGTAGAAGTAGAGATGGACATGAAAGATAGAAAACGAATTGACGTTCAGAATATCTTTTACAAACAAGAAAAAAGAACACTTGAAGCTGCACTTAAATTTTATTGCGATAAAACTCTAGAGAACGCTCACAGTGCAGAGGCAGATACTACTGCAACCATGGATGTATTATTAGCTCAAATTGATAGGTACGAAGATGTAGAAGGAAATGTAGACTTCTT
>ENA-ORXM01003670-ORXM01003670.1-marine-metagenome-genome-assembly--contig:-NODE-3670-length-14824-cov-4.665017_pt1 | contig 14824 bp, 18 predicted proteins | sample MGYA00237867_ERZ511480 | MGnify/ENA primary metagenome ERZ511480 (study PRJEB26309, sample SAMN06266103) | marine metagenome | isolation source: Algal blade | place: United Kingdom:Sidmouth, United...
GGAGCTGATGCAGGACAGTGATGCAGCGGACGGTCTGGTGGCCCGCGCTGCGAACAAGTTTGTCGGCAAGGCAGAACGGGAAGCGGCCTCGGTCCTGTCGAACGCGCAACGCCACACACATTTCCTCGATAGTCCGCGCATTGCGAAAGTCATGGCGCGGTCAGATTTCCACTTCTCGGACCTGCGCCACCGGATCACATCCATTTTTCTGGTGCTGCCGCCCAATCGTCTGGACGCCTATAGCCGCTGGCTGCGCCTTCTGGTGTCTCAGGCGCTCCAGGACATCGCAAGGGACGCAGAGGTGTCAGCGACACCGGCAGGGCCTCACAGCCCCCAAATTGCCGCTCAGAGGCCTGTGGAGCGCCTAAGCCGCCCCGCCCTCTTCCTGCTGGACGAGTTTGCGGCTCTGGGCCGTCTTGAGGCTGTGGAACGCGCTATGGGGCTGATGGCGGGATACGGTCTCCAGCTTTGGCCGATTTTGCAGGACATGAGCCAGCTCCGCGATCTCTACGGGGCGCGGGCTTCGACCTTTGTCGCGAACGCCGGGGTGCAACAGGTCTTCGGGGTCAATGATTTTGAAACGGCCAAGTGGATCAGTCAAACGATGGGGCAGGAAACCATCGGCTATCAGACGGAAAGCCGAAAACCCGGCGACGTACCTACAACCGGCACCTCGATCACAGGCCGCGATCTACTGACGCCTGATGAGATCATGCAGCTCCCGCCGCACCTCCAGCTTTTGCGCGTTCAGGGCCAACCTACGGCAATAACGCAAAAGCTGCGCTACTACGCCGACCGCGAATTTAACGGGCTGTTCGTCCCGCAGGACCAATGATCTGAAAAGGATACTGCCTCATGACCGATGAACCATCATCTGAGCAACCCGAACTCCCTGCCCTTTCCGATGCCGAGTTGCGCGAAACGCTGGATCGTTTGGGCGATTTGTCGTTGCGCGTGTATGATCAGGTGCAAGAACAAACAAAGGCGATCAACCATGTTGCTACGGCAGCGAACGAGGCGCGTCGTGCGGCCAAGAGTGCCGAACAACAAACTGATCCTGAACAATATGCTGATTTCGCTGTCAGGCTCATTGATGAGCGTACTGGCGAGATTTTGGCAAAAATGAACCAAACATCCAGTGATTTGAGTTCAGTAGCGAACCATACGCAAGGGGTTCTCAGAAAAGTGGAGGACGATGGGTCCGCCTCTTATCGTGCGATCTGGGAACGTGAACAAAAGGTAGATCGGTTCAAGGCACGGCTACCGTGGTTAGCGGGTGGCTTCGCAATTCTGTTTGTGATCTGCCTGCTTGTTCTTCCTCGTTTCATCGCATCTGTCCCCTCCGGCTGCGCTGTCCTTGGCGGTTTATGGACGTCCACAACAACGGGTGTTCCGATTTGTGTACAGGATGCAAACGATGGTTGGTTTTGAAGGCCTGTTTAGGTGCAGCTGTCTGTGTATTGATTTATAGCCAGCTTCTTGTGTTAAATATGAGTTAATATATGTGTTACGCACATTTTTAGGGTGTATTTAAGCTTTTTAAACAATGCATTAGCAGAACTCGAAGTGTGTGATAACACGATGAAAGGTGTGCAGTAACACGAAAGCAGGTGTGTAATAGCACGTTTCTGTTGACTGGTGTGTGTTAGCACGAAAGAACTTGACTCGGTGTGCAATAACACGAATTTAGGGTTTATGGTGGGTAATAACACGAAAGCACGGTCCCCTCTTTTGCCGGACCGAATGCAGCAAGGCGATTTCTTCGTCTGCGATATCTTTGATGCTGCGCCCAAGGGCGATATGGCTTCAATGGAGCATCCCGTTTTTTCGATCTCGACAAAGCCTGACAAGAACATCCGTCGATATGAAAATGGTGACGTTTTTGTCGAAGTTGTTCCTTCGGTAAAGGGACTAGCAACCGTTTATGATCGAGACATCCTGATTTTCTGTATCTCTCAAGTTATTGCGGCCTTGAATGATGGTCGCGAAGTCAATCAAACGATACGCTTCAAGGCGTTTGATCTGCTTACTTCTACGAATAGAGGCACTGATGGACGCGGCTATGAGCAGCTCAGAGCTGCATTTGAGCGGCTTTCGGGGACTCGTATTGCTACAAATATCACAACGGCAGACACGGAAGTGCTAGATGGCTTCGGACTGATCGACCGTTACCGTATCGTTCGGGAAACCCGAGATGGCCGGATGCAGGAAATCGAAGTTAAGCTGTCGGATTGGGTGTTCAATGCCATCAACGCTCGTGAAGTTCTCACGCTCAGCCGGAATTATTTCCGGCTTCGAAAGCCGTTGGAGCGCCGTCTTTATGAGATTGCGCGTAAGCATTGTGGATATAAGCAGCGTTGGGCAATCGGCCTGACTAAGCTCAAGGATAAGTGCGGCTCCTATTCCACTGACAAAGAGTTTAAACGCCTTATTTCTAAGATCGTTGCGGAGGATGTCGCTCACGATCACATCCCAGATTACAGTCTTCGTCTTGAGGGTTCACAGGCCGTGTTTTATTCCCGTGGTTCGGTCCCTACCCCGCAAGAAGACGTGTTTGAGGGGCGGCTTGAGCCAGATGCGTATGATGCCGCCCGCGAAGCTGCTCCTGGCTGGGATACTCGACATCTGGAGCATGAGTGGCGTCGTTGGTGCGGCAAAGAAGAGATTGAGCCGAAGCATCCGACTAAGCACTACATCAAGTTTTGTGAGAGCTGGTTTGAGAAAAGGGGTCGCCCGTGACTGGATTTAATGCCGGTTATAGAAATAAAACCGGTTCAATATTTAATTCCGGTAAGAGAAATGATTCCGGTATCGGAAAAATAACAGGTATTGAATTTAATACCGGTTATGGATACGTTTCCGGTAAGAGAAATAAAGCAGGTTAGTCAAATGCCAGTTATCGTGATGGCAAGCCCAAAGGGCGGAGTTGGAAAGTCTACTTGTGCAGTTCTGCTGGCGTCAGAGTTCGCTCGGATGGGCGCTGATGTGACTGCCTTGGATTGTGACCCGAACAAGTCTCTTACACGTTGGGCATCCCACGGGCTGCCTAAGGGCGTCACACTTCACAGCGACATTGGGCGTTCAGAGATTGTGACCACAATCAAAAACGCGGACGGGGACGGTAAGATCGTAATAGTTGACCTCGAAGGCGTAGCTTCACAACTGGTGAGCCGTGCAATTTCGCAGGCCGATCTGGTAATTGTCCCAATGCAGCCGACTGCATTGGACGCCGAGATCGGATCTGAGGCACTAGCGCTTGTTCGTGAAGAGGAAGAGGCTTTGAGCCGGACAATCAGACATGCGGTGGTGCTGACCAAGACCAGCGCAGCGGTAAAGAGCCGAGTGCAAAAAGAACTCGAAAACCAGTTGCGTGGGGCAGGGATCGATATGATCGAACCGTCCCTAGTAGCTCGCGCCGCTTTTTCAGAACTCTTCGCCTATGGCGGCGATCTTACTTCAATGCTGAACAATCCAGACATTGTGACCGGCGGTAAGGTGGACAAAGCATTACTGAACGCAACGGCATTTACGGAGGCGGTATATGAGCGGCTCAAATAGATTAGCGGGCCTGACAGCGCGGCCTAAGGATACAGGTCCAGCCGAAGTGCGGAAGGTTGATGAAGTAGGCGAGGCCAGGGGCTTCCTGGATCGTACCCCACGAAAGAAGCCTGGGCGGAAGCCAAGCCCAAGGACATATCAATTGCATCCGAAGGTGTTTCCAAAGGTTGGGGCTGCCATAGCAAGCGAAGCTGAACGCCTTGGTATTACTCAAGGACAACTCATTGAACAAATGTGGGAAACGTACCAGGAAAAATGATAGTATCAGCAGGGCAGGGGCCTAGGATAGACCGCTTAACGCAAGCCGCCTGTGCTAATCATATATCTTCGACATATGCGCCAGATTTGACCGCAATAACTAAGAGAGGACAGCCACCAGCGCCACCACCTTCGATTTTAGGTATCAGCTTGTTAAGATGTGTTGTCGAAGCGCCGTACTTTGACCCGATACCCAGTGGTTTAAAAACACCGTTTTGGAGCTCGGTGTCACGAGTCACGATAATGCCGACACTGATGGCATCTAAGTTATGAAGAAGTCGGAAGTTGTTTAGATCCCGATCATAAAACTCGGTCTTATTGTTCCATTCGATATCAAGCGCGATACGACCCTTCACACAATCGATTTTGTGTGTGGGCGTTTCATGATTAACGCCATCAATGACTATTGCCGTATCAAAACTTTTCTCGGCCCAACCCTTTTTATATAGCGCTTTGTCGAGAAACCCAGAAATCTTTGACTTGCCGCCTCCACCAAGCACTATGCTACTTTTTCTCAGTTCAAAAGCGTCTAGCACATCGCACATATCAGTAAATTGCTCTTTGAACTCACCATGCAGAATAGCTAAAGAATGACCCCATTCGCATATGGAGTATTTACCTTTGAAGGATTCAGGGAAGTATCGATATGGGTCCATTTTAGCCTTCAGTCATAGTTAGTTCTTCTTCGAATGCTTCAACTAGTTCGGACAAAGTTGAGCCAGTACAAATAGCTATCTCTCTAACCTCGACCAACGTCAACTTACGCTCACCAGACTCATATTTTGAAACGTAACTCTGAGGACGATTGAGCTTCAAGGAAAGTTGTGCCTGAGTTAACTGAGCAGTAGCTCTAAAATTCGTCAGAATTTCCCTTAAAACTGCGCTTTGTGCAGTGCGTTGAGCCTCCAACATCGCTTTTCCAATTGACCAATCGTTTGTGCCGTCGTAGAAAAGTATATCCTGTTTTAGGATTTACTTTTCTTGGAGCGCACATTGTTAAAACACGTTCGAGATCCATACTGCCTGACACAGCAGAAATACCCAAGCCTCATAAAATATATGGGTTCTAAGTCAAAAATTATGGATTTTCTCCTCGAAGGCATCAATCATGTTCACGATGGGCGAGCCATATGTGATCTCTTCTCTGGTAGTGGCTCTCTATCAGGGGCAATCGGTCAGCAAGCTTCAGTACATTCAAATGATATCCAATCCTACTCAGGTATTTTAGCGGACACCTACAATACGTCGCATAGGAATGCAGCGACCCCAACAGTCGAGGAAATTGTTGGTCTTGCCTCGTCTATCATCGATAGTAGAAAACTTAAAATTACTACCGACTACAACACAGCAATGGAGCTGAAAGAATTCAATAAAATTGAGTGTTTGCAGCGGAGATTTATAGACGACAACTTCGACTATGATTGGCACCTATTTGCCAAGTTCTACTCAGGAACATGGTGGAGCTATGAGCAGTGTCTTTGGATCGATGCGCTACGAGAGGTAGCCGAAAGGTTCAAGGGAAAGCCTATCTACCCTGTCATTTTGTCATCGTTGATGTTCGCTATGGCTTATGCCAGCCAAGGCACAGGCCACTACGCTCAATATCGTGATGCTAAGACGGAATCGTCTTTTCGGGACATTTCAATTTACCGCAAAAGGTCTATCACTCAGTATTTCAGCCGTAAGTACACTGAGGTTTTAGAGTACATATCATTAGAGCCGGTTTTACATAAGCACAGATCGACATCGATGGATTTCAAAGAGTGCCTAAGCGCTTTTGAAGGTGGTACAGTGTATGCCGATCCTCCCTATTGCTTTGTTCACTATAGCAGATTTTATCATGCGCTAGAAACACTTGTTCTGTACGACTTCCCATCTCTTCAAGTTCAAAAAGGAAGTATTGTTAAGGGACGGTACAGAGAAGGTCGCCATCAGTCTCCGTTCTGCATCAAATCGCAAGTGTCCGGAGCGTTCGCAGACCTTTTTGGAGGAATCGAGAAGAGCAAATCATCCCTTGTTTTAAGCTATTCTGACACAGGAATGATCTCGCTGGATGAACTTTACCAAATAGGCAAAGACATCCTTCCAGACAGAAAGATCGAGATCATGACAATAGATCATCAGCACATGACCATGGGTCGCAAAGACGACAGGCAGCGTGATGTGACAGAAAGCTTGTTGTTAGTTTATTGAAGCAGAGATCTGAAAATGAATGATGAGGACATGCCAGATACAATCATGACACCGAAGGGGGAAACCTATTGGAGAGTGGGGTGGACTGGCCGAGCGCTACCTTCAGCGTCTGTGTTTGGGATAGTTCCAGGTGAGCGGTTATACGAATATTGGATTCACCCATGGGACGATAGCCGTCGTTTGTATGCTGCAGATCCCAAACGATGGTTTTTAGATTAACCGCAGGAATTCGATAAACCTGTAGTTTCCAGTTCAGTCTTTTGATCGGTTTTGGAGAAAATGTAACCCTCTATCCACGAAACCGTTACTTGCCCCTGAGCCGCGACTTTGGGAAGCATAACTGCCTTTAGGCTAGCCATTCTGAATACATGTATGTAAAGATCCGTTAAAAGATCTGGGAGCAGTATATGTCCAAGAAAAATGCAGAGCCTTTACGTCCAGAAGTAAACTCCCCAGCGCTGCCAAAAGTTGTGGGTGGGTTCTCAACTGTGTTGGCTGATCCGCCTTGGCGTTTCACCAACCGTACGGGCAAAGTGGCCCCGGAACACCGTCGCCTTGATCGCTATTCAACTATGGACCTAGAGGCCATCAAAGCCCTGCCAGTTTCAGATGCTTGCGCGAAAAATGCGCATCTATATTTGTGGGTTCCAAACGCCCTTTTGCCCGACGGATTAGCCGTTATGGAGGCTTGGGGCTTTCGTTACTTGTCAAATATCATATGGGCAAAGCGTCGTAAGGATGGGGGGCCTGACGGTCGCGGAGTAGGGTTCTACTTTCGAAACGTAACAGAGGTTTTGCTGTTCGGGGTCAAGGGATCCATGCGAACACTTGCGCCAGGAAGGTCACAAGTGAATATGATTGAAACACGCAAGCGCGAGCACTCACGCAAGCCAGATGAACAGTACGATTTGATAACGGCTTGCTCACCGGGTCCGTACCTAGAGATGTTTGCTCGCCACCCGCAGAAAGGGTGGACCTTATGGGGTGATGAGTCATCGAACGATGTGGAACCTCGCGGTCAGGTACACAAAGGATATTCTGGCGGTGGGATATTCCCTCTATTACATGCCAAAGAGACAATTCCTGAACTTGTGGCAACAGAAATTGGCCACGAAATAGGGACTCGTTATGAGGCTGGCGCAAGTATTAGGGATCTTGCCGCAGAAACAGGCTATCCGATTCAAAGAGTAAGGTCTTTTCTGGATCTGGCCCAAACGCCGCTACGCAAACGGGGGCGGCCCGTCGCAGAATAGGTGTCTAAGAAGCGGAAGAGTGCCCCGGTTCGTAATTAGAGCGGTACGCTGCTAAATCGCGGTCTAAATAGCACCGGGGCCATGGGGGTACTTGTCTCAAAAATTTATAATTCCACACGACAATATCATATCTTGATCGGGTTAACGACGGCCAGATCCTCAAATTTATTAACGAAATCACGGTCATTCAGCGTGATCAACGCAACACCTCTAGCCTTAGCTACTGCACCGATCATGAAATCCGGCAAAATGCCATCTTTCTTACCTGTACCCTTACTACGGCGATATTCCTTGAATACTTGGCCTGCCGAGAAAAGCCCATCGTCATTTGCGCTCAGATCAGAGATGCCAAGCTCATCTAGTGCCAGTCGCAGCTCTGCGGCAGAGTTCATGCCCGCCGACGCTTCCGCGAAAACAACCTCTGTTATGAACACCATTCCGCTCGACTTGTATCTTTGGAATTCGCGTAGGACTGCTGCGTGCGCGTCTTCGGCATCATTAAGAAGCGCGATTAAAGCGGATGTGTCCAGGCATGCTGACGTGGGTTCCAAATCAGCCTCGCATTAACGACATAAGATCGGACGAACTCATCGTTGGCTTGATGCCACGCTCGCGAATGTTCGAAAGCGCCCGCACCGACGCTTCTCTGACGAACATGTCGACGTCGAAAGACTTTAATTCATCATGGTCGAGAAGCTCGTAAGAGGCGTCAAGCCACTCCATTGTGTTCACAACACCTGCCGGAAGAGATTTTGGTGCCCTGGGTAGCTTTTTATCAACCAACCCGTACGGTCGCGGGTCATTTGTCTTGCCAGTGCTGATGGCCTCAACAGAGCGCTGGAACCTAGCCGGACCGCCCACAGATACATACATTTCCAATAGACGACCGAGTGCATACGACTTTTCGACATTTTTGCCGCCAGCTAGCGGCGCGAAATCGAATTCATCGAGAGCTTCTCTTAAGGAAGATGTGGTCAGTCGGCGGGCATATCGAAGGTAACAGAGTCGATCCGCTGCTAAGAACGAGGCATTCATCCACCACCTTTCAATGGTGTCTGCTACCACCGAACTCAACCCACCAATCTGATATAAAAAACTCAAATTTGTGCTTAGTTTTCGAGATGTTTGTGCCTTGTACCGTTCATCATCATCCAAAAAGACCTGGATATCGTCGGCGTTGACTTTGGTTACGTCCCATCTGTGTGAATGCGCCAATCTTTCAACGATATATCGGTTCGACCACAAAGCTGGCCGTCTTTGAAAATGCCGTGCGCCTTGCCAAGAACCAACCAATGAGAGGTTGAAGGCAAAGAGGGCAAGTCTGTCGAAGTGAGCTGAATGATCGAATGATAAAGCCTGAAATACGAGCTCATCAAAAGCGATCCAGTCTCCGGCGTCGTTCGAATAGTTGAAAAGAAAAAAGTTTGCTGGGATGTAAAAATTGATGTCCTGCGCTTCCAGGCGTCTGCGGAAGTCTGCGCGTGTAACGTCGTTTTTTGCGTTCCCGAAGCCGACCCGAATGGCTTGGTGTAGCTCAGCCAAGCCGCGACCATCCTTTCCCCAGCCAAAATTCTTGGTGAAACTGCCAGGGTGCCAGTCTTCTGTATAGTCCGGCATGACGCTCCCTAAGTGTGAATTCCTACTTCAAACAGACACTCAATCATTATGTAGCATTCGTCAAACTTGGAGAAATGTGGGTCTCTAACGCGGCGCGCGTTCTCGCACGGCCCGTCTTGAAAACAATCGTTCTAATGGCAAGCCCCGTCGGGTTTTATCAAGCCACAACCGAAGCGTGTTGATTGACTTGTCGCCACCACTCCCACAATACTAATACAATATTTTAGATAGTTATGGGGGAGCCGTTGATTAGAAATTTAAAGGATGGACTTGCCGAGATCGCCCTCTCAGTAGCAGGTTCCATTGGCGCAGTGTGGTTAATATCGGCTCTACTTGCTGCGAACGACAATGCTTTAAAAACAGGAGCTGCCTTTGCCAATTATTTCGAAGGTGGTCAGGTTGGTTTGACCATCCTTGCAGTGTCAGGAGCTGCATTCGGTGCCCTTCTCAGGCACCCGCAAAAGGACAAACTAGGTTCAGTAATCATGGGGTTGATCCTGCTGATACCCATTATTGCCACATCTGTCATCATCGGGTTCAACCCTGGCTTCGTCAAAGGCGGCTTAACAGACACTTTGCTGACAACCCTTTGGTTTTTTTATGCCTTCATTCACTTACTTTGGTTCATGTTCATCATGCGCAGCCCAACCGTGCTCAACGCCCAAGAAGCCGGCGCTGAGCAATACGACCGCGTGAGTAGTATTAAGCAAAGGGCATCAAACCGTGCACAATGACATCAAAACTCCGATTATTCTTCCGGTTTCCAAAGTTGAACAGCCCATCGGCGAGTTCTATGTAGGCACTATGGACGCACGGACTTTGACAGAAATTTCTTACACCGAGATCCGCGCGTTTATCGACGGCAAGCAAGATACGATTGCTGGCATCCAACGTGAACGGTCAAAGAAGCGTATCGACGAAATCAAGAAATATGTGAATCTGGACTACGCGACATTTCCAACATCGATCATCATAGCCGTTGCTCCAGAATGCACGCGTTTAGTGAATTATGATCCGGAAATGACGCAAGAAGAGGCACAAGAGTTCTTCGAAACCGAAGAGGAACAAATCGACGAAGACGCTCACATGTTCAATCTACTTCTGAACTCATACGGAAACGAAGAGGACGATGACGCGGATGAGGGCCAGACAACCTACATCCCTGTTGAGAAGATCGCGTTCATCATCGACGGACAGCATCGTGTGGCTGGGCTAGAAGCCCTGGAGGATGGTAAAAAATTTGACGTCAACATTTCGGTCTTTGTTGGTGCTTCTGAGGCTGACAAAGCGGAAATCTTTGCACGCGTGAACCAGGCGCAGACGAAGGTGAACCAGTCCCTCGTTGTTGACTTGGCCTCCTACTACGAAGAGCGCGGTCCTGTGAAGTTCGCCCACGAAGTCGTTCTTGCGATGAATTCGGACATCGACGGCCCATTCCATGACAAGGTGAAGCGCCTTGGCAAAGCCGACCCAGGTAAAGGACGTGTTCAAACACTCGCACAAGCAACAGTAGTGAAGCCCATCGTTGACTACATCACGTCGGACCCAGAAGCCGAACGCAATAAGCGATACAAGGGCATATTTGGATCACGTCGCAAACCTAACGCATGGCAGAGATTCATCTTCCAGCCATTCTACGATGAGGAAGACGATGATGGTCTGTTCTTGTGCTTGACCAATTACTTCGATGCTGTGAAGGCGCGATGGCCGGAAGTGTGGGACAATGCACCCGCAGGCACGGTCCTCAACAGGACAACGGGTTACGCGGCTCTCATAAAATTTCTGCGGCCAGTCTATCTACATTACTGCAATGAGCCTGGTCAGATCTTGACACGAAAAGACTGTGACAAGGTTTTCGCTAAGATCAATATTGATGCAGAAGACATCAACCGAGAAGAGTATCTGCCGGGCAGCTCAGGCATCGGCAAGCTGTATCGTAAAATGATGGGGGATATGGACTGGAAGCCATAAATTTTGTCATACACGCCTTATTGTTCGTTCACTAACCTCAAACAAGCGGGCTATCTCAGCAATAGATCGATGTTCATTGTCCCGCATTCGTCGCACCTCAGCTTTCTGTGGTATTGTGAGAGCAGGGGGGCGTCCACCTACCCGCCCTCGCTTCCGCGCGGCTCGTAGCCCCTCTCTTGTACGTTCAGAAATCCGCTCCCGCTCAAACTGAGCGATAGATGCAAAAACATGGAAAACGAGACGTCCGGCGGGCGTCGTCGTGTCGATGTCCTCGGCCAATGATCGAAAGCCAGCCCCGCGCGCTCCGATGACCTCCACAATCTCCAGAAGGTCTTTCAGAGACCGGGCAAGCCGGTCGTATTTTGTGACGGTCACAACGTCGCCGTCGCGGAGCTGCTCCAGCAATCTGTTTAGTTCGGGCCGTTCACGCTTCGATCCACTGATCTTGTCAGCGAATAACTTGCCAGCTCCCACCGCCGTCAGGGCGTCGGTTTGTGCATCAAGGTTCTGGTCGTCAGTGCTGACGCGGGCGTATCCAATGATCATGGCTCACTGTGACAAAAACCTGCCAGAACTGCAAAGGTTTTGCCGGGGGGTTTTGGCATAGCTAAGCAATTGATTTATAGTGAGGCAGGATAGACCGGCAAAAAGGACCGTTTTTGGAACAAAGTACGGATTGTGTGAAGGTTCACTCAAAACCCAGTTTAGCGGTATTCCTACCCTCTTGGTATTGATGTAATCGGTGGGTTCATACACGGGGGCGCTGATTATGAGATCAAGCTTGAGAACCAAAGCTATTGCAGTGTGCAATGAAAAAATAGCTAAGAAGGGCGAGACTGTAGGACTTTCGTTCTATGCATTTTTTGCCAACAAGAACGATGATCCAGAACTTCTCATGGAAGCCGCAGAATGGTGGATCAAGACTCATGAGCTTGATCATTTTGAGAAGGCGCTGAAGATACGAGATATGATGATTTCAGGTGCCTAACCCCTTCCAAAAACAAGGGTTTTTGGAAAGGTGTGAAAGCTTAATGGGGAGCTTTGGCTAGTCCACGACACGTAGCTCATCATAAGAGATTGCAACGTGCTTCTTGAACGCTTCACGTTCACTTAGGCGACGATAATAGCTCTCGATATTTGGGAAGCTTGCTCTTTCGATCTCGATGTCAAAATATCTATAGAGCAAATGTCCGAACTGAATATCCGCGAGCGACAAATTTGACGAGGCTAGAAAAGACTGCTTTCCAAGCTGAGTCTCAGCAACAGCTAGAAAACCATTCAATACAGAGATTGCCTGCTTGATGGCTTCGGGGTCTTGCTTTGAGGGTGCGGTGCGGACAACACGCCAAAAAACTGGGGCCGTGAATTTGAGCGCGACGTTGATTTTGGCCCATTCGGCCCATTTATCCACTTCTGCCCGTTCTTCCACATCCTTCGGCCAGAAGGCGTCACCAGCATACTTTTCCGCCAAGTAGCGAAGAATCGCGCCAGTCTCCCAAATCGGTTTGTTTTCGCCGTCTTGTAGAACTGGAACAGTGCCATTTGGGTTCATCGCCAAAAAGTCTGGCGTATCGTTGCCCCCATAGATGAAACCGGCATCTTGCCTTTGGTGAGGCAGTGCCAGTTCTTCTATCGCCCACATCAACGCTTGAACATTTGATGAAGATGCACGTCCCCAAATCTTAATCACTGCTTAAGTCTCCTGAAAATTTAACGAAATCTGATGTATTTTCTGGAATTACACAAGCTTGGCGACGTGGTTCAATAACTCGCAGCGTTCATTCACTGTATCAACACAGCCGTCCCAAAAACGACCGTTTTTGGAAAGGTGCGCCAGAGCGGACATTCATGCACGTTTGGTGAAGGTCGGTAAAGTCCGCGTTGCCGACATCGGCGCACGGCGACGCCAAAGGCGGCTTTGCAGAACAGCGGACGTTAGTGCAAAATGCAGCGAATGGCGGCAAAGAGCCCATTTTACCGGATGCTGCAAGCCGTACGTACGTCCGTGTTTGGGTCAGCCAACCGGTTTGACGTATCTCTGCTGTGTCGGTTGCGAAGGAACGAACTCTTCTCGTTCTACCCTAGTGAGTCCGTCGCGTTCCGGTAGATCTGACGGCCCAAGGATTCTATCTGCCAAGCCAACGCTTTCGAGGCATTTGATGAACCAAAAACCGGGATCTAGTTGCCCCTTCTCAATACCAAGCTTTGCGGAATGTGGGAACGCGTGGTGATTAGAGTGCCAATTTTCTCCAAATGTAATCAGCCCAAGGCCCCGAAGGTTGAACCCCTGAACCGGCAAGCCTCTGGCAATCCACCCTTGATGCCCATCTTTGTGTGCAAAATGCCCGATGATCCAGTGCCCTTTCAGCGATATAGCGACGCGCAGGCAAACGCCCCATAGCACAAATCCGATCCCTCCAAGTAAGTAGAGCGGAACGGCAACTGCAAGTTGCTGTGCCATCCAATGGCGTTCCATCCAACCATACACACGGTCATTTGCAATCTCGGGCTCAATTTCAAAGTGTGGCGGATTGTCGAGATCGAACCGGCAGTGCATTTGCCACCACGCATCACGCCAAAAACCTGCGCCATGGCTAGGGTGAGGAGGGCAAATCGACTGGCGTTGGTGCCAGTCCCGCATATCGTGGGCGCGGATCATACCAAACGGACCCGCCATACCAACAAGAGTTCCGAGCCAGACGAGAATGTACTCCAGCCATTTAGGCGTCTGAAATGACTTGTGAATAAGGAGTCTGTGCATGCCAACTGAATGGCCAGCGCAAACTGTGATTGCCGTTGTTGCAAGGAATACCATCAATCCGCCCCAACTCGGAGTGAAGATGATTGCAGTAACTCCCCCCGCAATCATGACGAACAGCCAGATTGATTTCACTGCGTCCCAGTAGATGGTGCCTTGCACTGCGTTGGTGCGGCTGTTGGGAAACACGCGATCTGTTGCATGCAGGTACATCTTGAAACTCCCGGAGATAAGGAATAGATTATTAGATATATAACAAATAAGTTAAAAGGTGAATTCATGTCAAGCCCTGACAAGGTGTTCGAAGCTTTGGCGTCAACCACGCGACGTCGGATCCTGGCTTATCTCTCTGAGGGGCCATTGACTGCTGGTGTCGTCGCTGAGCGTTTTGACATGTCGCAACCCGCCATTTCTAAGCACCTTTCGATCCTAGAGTCGGCGGACCTGATCTGGAAGAAGCGAGAAGGTCAGTTTGTGAAGTATGGCATGCAGGCTGACAATCTCGGCGGAACCTTGGCAAAGTTCATTCAAGAAGTCTGCCCACCGAGCCGCGCGTTGAAAGCAGAACGACGTGCAGAGAACGAAACGGACTGAGCAAAGCACGTAAACTACAGCAGATTAAGCGACCAAGGGAACATCGCGCGGCATCAAAGCAGACCTCGGCACAGACGCAGCGAAATGGCGCTTTGTCCGCATTGTGTCTATTCGCTCCCGCCTTAATGAGTGTCCAGTATCAGAAAAGAGAGGCTGTTTTGCCCCTGCCTTGCGGGCGTTACTCTAGGGATACTTCTGGCGAGATATAAATCAGCCCAACGGAAGGTCAGTGACTGAGGCCACGGTCACGATCCACGTCTTTCTCGATTTCACGCTCGTTCTCGACCTCCCGCTCCACCTCGCGATCATCCTCAAGATCAAGCTTTTCGCGCGGATTATTCAACACGTCGTCCAGCCGTTCGCGGATCGACGGCTTCGGTGCTGGTTCAACACCCTGCTCCAGCTCGGTATGTCCGTCCAGCTTGTGGCTGGTCGCCTGCGGCACGCCCTCCGCTTCACGGTCCAGTATGCCCTTCAACCGCTCACGGGCGTAATTGTATCCTTCCTTGCCATCGTCGGGGGGCCGCTCTTCGCCCCTGCCCTTGTCCAAGATACCGGCCAACCGCTCGCGAACGCCCTCTTCTCCGCGCTCGCCACTGCGGTCTTTATCAACTGCCGCCCT
>ENA-ORXM01003671-ORXM01003671.1-marine-metagenome-genome-assembly--contig:-NODE-3671-length-14823-cov-3.502102_pt1 | contig 14823 bp, 13 predicted proteins | sample MGYA00237867_ERZ511480 | MGnify/ENA primary metagenome ERZ511480 (study PRJEB26309, sample SAMN06266103) | marine metagenome | isolation source: Algal blade | place: United Kingdom:Sidmouth, United...
TTATTGTAAGATAATGAAGAGCCTATTGTTTTTGAAGAAGTAAACACGCTACCTTGAATAAAAAACCCTTTTGAAGGTATAAAAATATTATCTCTAGTATCATAAAAAGCAACAACACCTAAATTAGAAATGGTACCGCCGTCTTTTCCAATCACATCGGAACGTTCCAAAATTCCATTTTCAACAATTTTTATATTGTTAAAGCCATCATACTCATACCCAAGACCAATAGAAAAATTGGGTATGACTTCTCGTAAGACTGATAAGCGAAAGCGTGGAAATGTGGCATCATACGTTTCAAGATCTTCCTGCAGAGAGTTATCGCCAATTCCGTAAAAATTATAAAAATATTTGTAGTATCCTAACTCACCCACAAATCGCCAACGCTCCTCATCTGCGTAAAGCTCAAAGGGAGCAAAAAGTAAAAACTGATTTTTTGTAGTGTAGGTAAGACCCAATTGTATGGTAGAAGGTCTGCTTTCGGCCAATTCGTTTTTAAAACGAAAAGTTGCTACAGAGAGCCCCCCAAAACCGAAACCCGTTTCAGGAAGATAAAACGCAACAGGAAAAGCGGTAACCTTAAACCTATTAATAGAATCTGTAGGATTAGGGTCGGCGGTTTGTGCCTCCACGAAAGGTAAACCAACAATAAGAAGGCACAAAAAGAAAAAACCGAAACGAATGTTCATTTACTTAATAGGTATTATAGGCAAAGATGAGGTTACACGACTCATTAAATATTGTAGCCCGCTCAAGATAATTGACAAGAGAGAAAAAGCTACTTTTTCAAATTTAAAACGCTTGGCTCTAACTCATTTTTTTAGGTTTACTAGTATACAACACTTAAACTTACTTTAGTTAACGAGAATTTACCTAGCGGTGGTATATTTGTACTTGAAAACCTGATTGATAACAACTAATCCAAAATGCTGATTTTGCTAAAGGTAATCGATAAATATTAGTCACTTCATAACTTATGCAAAGAATATTACCGTACAAGAAAATCATTGTTTTATTCTTCTTAGCCTTAGGAATTTTAGCTACCATATCGTTACAGCACCTAAAATTTTCCTTTGATTTTAGTGATTTTTTCCCTGAAGGGGATGAAGACTTAGTATTCTATAAAGAATTTATAAAAGATTTCGGTACCGACGACAACTTTCTTCTAATTGCCATTGAAAACAAAAATTCTGTTTTTGAAGAAGAATTCCTTAATGAATTTCATAAATTGTCTATTGCCGCAAAAGACTTCCCCTATGTTATTGAAAATCAATCAATAACTACATTGTTTTATCCTTTAAAATCACCATTAGGATATACCAAATTACCCATCATTCATTTAGAGGATAGCACCAAATACGCTGCTGACTGGAAAAAAATCGAAGAAGATAAGCTATTTATAAATTCACTTATTGATGAAAATGCTGCGTCGCTTGTCTTGGCATTAGAAACGGAAGATCGATTAGATTACGAACAATGTGCAGAACTGTTAGAAGCCGTTCGCAGAAGCTTAAACAAAGTAGAATTTACAGACTACCATCTTCTAGGACGAGCCTTTTTTTATGAAGCTTTGATTGATATGCAAAAAAGGGAGCTGATGGTAACCACTATTGCTGCGTCTATTTTGATAATACTAATTTTGTTTTTGGTCTATCGCAGCATTAGGGTGATTGCTTTATCGCTATTTTCTATTCTTCTGGCCCTTTTGTTATTTATGGGTGCCCTATCGTTCTTAGGTATTGAACTAAATGCGCTAGCTGCTTTTTATCCTATTCTCATACTCATAGTTGGCACTTCAGATGTAATTCATATTATGGACGATTATCTGGGAAAATTGAAAAAAGGATTGGCAAAAGAAACTGCAATGCAGCGCACCTTAAAAGAGGTGGGAGTATCGACTTTACTTACCTCTGTAACTACTTCAATTGGCTTTGCCTCCCTATTAACGTCTAAGTCAACGAGCGTTAGTAGTTTTGGGTTAAACGCTGCACTAGGCGTACTAATAGCTTTTATAACTGTAATATTCTTTACCTGTGCGCTACTATTACTACTAGATAAAAAATACCTTATACCTAAAAAGCAAAATTCGAAAATATGGGCCACTAGTTTAAAAGCTACCAATACGTTCACCAAAAGATATCCAAAAAGTATCGTACTAGGTAGTCTGATTTTTGGTGGCGTATGTGTACTTGGAATCACCCAAATCAATACCAATTACCAAATTAAAAACAGCTTCCCAAAAAATAGTGTTATAGCCAACGATTTTGAATTTTTTCAACAAAACTACTCAGGTTTCAGACCATTGGAAGTTGCAGTAATGACACAAGGAATTCATAAAATAACGGATTTCGATATTGCCAAAGAAATAGAAAAGGTGGTTAAAAAGATGAAATCAACACCAGCAATACAGGGTGTTCGCTCTGTAAATGACTTTTACAAAGGCCTGAACAAGGCAAACCATCTTAATAAGTCTGCTTACTTTAAACTACCCGATCAACCACTTGAATTTGAAAAATACCGTAACGAAGTGAAGAAGTTGACACGAAGACAATTCGCTAAATTTGTGAATACTGAGGAAACAAAGTCACGAATTACTTCAAAAGTACTTGACGTAGGATTAGATACCATTACAAAAGTTTATCAAGAATTAAATACATTCATCCTGTCACAAACCGATACGACTAAAGTGCAGTTTCGTTTAACAGGAACAGGAATTCTTTTAGATAAAAATGCGTTTTATGTTCGTGAAAGTTTAATAAATGGGTTATTAATGGGTACACTATTGGTAGCAGTAATCATGGCACTATTGTTTAAAAACATAAAACTTGTACTGATTTCACTACTACCAAACATTTTACCTTTACTTTTTGCTGCAGCACTTTTAGGCTTTTTAGGAATACCCCTTGAAGCAACTATTTCAGTAGTATTTGCTATTGTTTTTGGCATTGCCGTCGACGATACCATACATTTTCTGGGAAGGTTTAAAGTAGGCTTAGCACATGGTTTAAGCAAAGAGGAAGCCTTAGAAATAACCTTTGCAGAAACTGGAAGAGCGCTAATAATTACAACACTAGCCCTATTTTTCGGTTTTATGGTGCTTCTATTTTCAATTCACCAACCCAGTATCACCATTGGCTTATTAGTGAGTGTGACCTTATTGGCGGCCCTTGTTTTAGATCTTCTATTATTACCTGTACTTATACGCAAGTTAATATAGCGTGCCACAGCAACTACCTAGCGATATAACTTTGGTAATTGATAAGACACCTGTAGCTTTTTGAAACTACTTTTTTCGCTTCAAACTTTTTTGTAATTGCTTCCAGGCAACAATAACGCGAAATACAAGAAGTAACATAATTGAAATCCACAACAAAAAAAGAAAATATTCCATAGTAGGGGTTTAGGAATCTTTTAGGTTAAATTCAAAACTAATTCTGAAATACTTGGGGCATTTTAGAAAAAACATAACAGCATAAACTTATAAAAAATCACCAATATTTCCTACAAAAAAATGTCTGTATTGCTCTTTTTGAGGGAAACCTCCAAATTCTTAATGTTTTAGTTGTTTCAATACTAACAAAAACCTCAATAATAGAAAAATCTATAGTTTTTAAACAAATATTAAACGTCAAATCTTGACCAACGAAACTTTAAGATTATAGTCTTATCTAGCTATTTTAGGCTATTTTTGACAATCTAAATCGACCTTGATATGAACCCATCCTCATCTGGTTGGATTAATAAATTTGGAGAAATTGTAAGTGAAAACAAACCCACTCACAACAGTTTTCAAGATATCTACGTGGAGCTAAAAAAAACAGGCTTCGTATACGGTATAAATATTCGCATACCCCGATTTATAGAACCGGAGCATTCCTTATCAGAAGACGAAAAGGCGAAGCTAAATCTATTAAATGCCCTCTACCAAACGTACTTTCTGCATACTGATACCGTTACGTTTGATACCTTTTTAGAAACTATTTTCAACTTTTACAAGGATTTAGGCATTGGCCAGATTTCGTTTTTCAACAAGATTCTTACAGGTTCGAAAACGTCTGCACAGTTAGAGAAATTAATAGATTCACGTGTTTATCTCGAAGATAACCTGATCAGTAAGACCTTCAATAGTATTATTACAAATTCGTTGCTCTTTATTGATGTATTGACTTTTAAGAGGTACCTCAACGAGGCCTATAAAATAAGAGAACATGCGCAAAATATTGAGTATATAGCGATCAACATTACCTACCATGCTTTAAATTCGAAGGAAAAAAATAAGAATGATGAACGATTAGCGCAGTTATTTGCAGCGTCACTAACATTCATTGATACTGAAAAAGAACGTTTTGATGGTTCTTACCGAGAAAAGCTAGTTGATAATTTTCAAGAATGGGAGAATCAATACTTTTTAGATATGGCCTGTCTAACAGTTTGGGAAGATCAATCACTTGAACTTAAAGAATCGCACTTTATTTTTGGTATTGGAGCAGACTTAGGATTGTCAGATAAAAATATAGCACGCTCGATTGAAGAGGTCACCTACTTTTTTATTAAAAACGCAGATGAAATTCCATTTCTAAAAGATGCTAATCTTGCAGTACAGTTTTATGATAGTATGGCCAAAATTGTAAATAAGCTCATTATACGAAATAGTAAACGTCTGCAAAATGAACTTTCAGAAAGTAAAGAATTGGTCGCTTTAATTTCTAAATCTACGATTAGCGACCTCACTACCGCGGAGAAAAAAAAGGTACAAAATCAGTTGATTGATATTTTTAAAAGCATCCCTTCCTTAGCCATTTTTCTGCTTCCAGGAGGTGCGGTTTTATTACCTATTTTCATCAAATTAATTCCGAAATTATTACCTTCGTCTTTTGACGAAAATCGAGTTAAAAAGTAAGTAATTTTTGCCTAATACGCTATTATAGAAAAAATCTATTGAAATAGTTATATAATTAAATATCAATTATTTAAACATGTTTACTCTAACCATAACTTAAAGTCTCTAACTCGCTCTCTACTTACAATGATTTCTTGCTCTGAAAAGCGATTTAGTTTGATTTGAAGTCTAGAATTTGTGTACGAAACAATGTCTTTGATATGATTGATATTGATATAGAATTTTCGACTTACTCTAAAGAATATTTTTGGTTCTAATTCAGTTTCTAAATTTTCTAAAGTAGTGTCTAATAAATAATTTCTTCCATCAATGGTCGCCGCATAAGTACCTTTGTTTTCACTATAAAAACATTCTACTTCATCTGCATTTATAATTTTAAGGTGCTGCCCTACCCTAACCGTAAAACGTTTTTTGAATTCTCGTTCCAACGGGTTTACCAATAATTTTTTAATGTCTTCAAAATCTAATGCCAGTTTTTGAGGTTCTGGTTTTAAAGCTTTATACTTTTTTACCGCTACCTCAAGATCTTCATCGTCAATAGGCTTCAACAAATAGTCGATACTGTTTAATTTAAAAGCCTGAAGCGCATACTCATCATAGGCGGTGGTGAAAATAATAGCACTCTTCACTTCAACCTCATCGAAAATCTCAAAAGAGAGTCCGTCAGAAAGTTGTATGTCTAAAAATATTAAGTCGGGGTGTTGATTATTTTGAAACCAATTTATTGACTCTTCAACAGAATGCAGCATTATGGACACCTTAACATCTAGTTCCTCTAAAAGCCTTGAAAGTCTTCTTGCGGCAGGTTTTTCGTCTTCTATTATAATCACGTTCATAATGTATTAATTAGGCTTTGAGGTTTCTGGTTATAATTATTCGTACTTTGACATTTGAATACCTTGATTCATCCATTGTTTCATTTTACGTTCTTCCCAAGAACGGACTGACTTTGGCGTTTTTAAAACTATTCCTTCAACAATAAAAATAACCCATAAAGCTAAGGGGCTTGACATCAATACCCAAAGTATAATATTTGGTTCTCCATTGGAATGCATCAGCCAGCAGAGAGCTCCAAAAGTAGCGGTGACTATAAGGTTAAAAGGAATGAACCAATACCATGATTTTAGTCTTTTTACATACTTTCTGGCCCTTTTGAGCTCTTTAGTCGAAGGTTTCTTTTTTATAGTTTCTAATTTCATAAGCCTATGATTCATTGCTTTTGTTCATATATTTCTTAATCTGACGCTCTTCCCATTTTTTCCCTAAAAAAGGATTTTTCCCAAAAACGCTAATCGCATGAATAACTAGAAATACTCCCCAAATTATTGGGGTACCATAGATATTCCAATCAATCCAGTTTAAAAATTCTACATTTTGGAGTGAGGTATTGTTCCCCTGTAAATTCAAAAACCTCGCCCTTGAGAATAGCACTATTAGATTGATAATAATATAGACTGTTAAATGCCCATAAAACCCTTTGATTTCTTTAACCCTCTTTTGAGCTCTTTCATAAGAGGATATAGGTTGTTTGTTTTTTGATTTCATGATATTCTTGTTTTTCGATGATGATATTCTATGATCTATATTTTTCTGATTCTTTGCGATCTTCTTCTAGGTATTTTTGTATCTGACGTTCTTCCCAGCCCTTATTAAAAAACGGATTATAAGAGAATACCTTGAATCCGTGAAAGGCCATCCCAATGCCCCAAAATAACCATGTTGATATTGTTCCAAAATCAAATATGGCATCTATAAGACTATTACCTTCATTCACATGACTTACAATAATCACGGTACTTATCATGATGTTCACTAAAACATAAACCATCAAATGAATGTAAAAACCTTTGAGTTCTTCAACCCGTTTTTTAGCTCTCGCTTTTTTGTTTGTATTTAAGGTTTCCATTAGTTCCATCTGTTTTGTTCCTTATCTTCATTCATGAACTCTCGTATTTTGCGTTCTTCCCAGTCTTTCCCTAAAAACGGATTCAAACCAAATACTTTGTTTGCTTTAAAAGCCATACTTATACTAATTCCTAAAGCAGCCCACAAAAACCACATGTATCGCCACTCGTTTGTATAATAATTAATTGCAGCCAACAAGACTATGGTTAGCGCAGACCTCAAAAGTTTTGAATAAAATTCCTTAACTTCTGTAATACGCTCTTTAGCTCTTAGATACTTTGCATCGTGTTGTCTGCTTGTTTCTTTAATTTCTAAATATTCCATTTGATTTTTCTTTTTTAAGTTGCTCATATTGCTTGTATCAAATTTCGATAAATAGTACTGCTTTATTAAAAGTTACTTTCTGAACTGTTATTTAATAAGGATGAGTTGTGCTTAAAAGTTATCGTCATCCATAAATTCACGCATCTTACGCTCTTCCCATCCTTTGCCAAAAATTGGGTTAATACCATAAGCTTGAAGTCCGTGTACGGTTACACCAAAACCCCAGCCAAGCGTCGGAAAAATAGCCCAAGGAAAATCAGTTGTCTTTATATTAATAAATATTAAAATAGGAATAACAATGCAATAGGATGTTAAATTCCCATAGAAACCTTTTATAGCTTCTACCCGTTCTTTGGCTTTTTCGTATCGTTTGTCTTCTATGTACATTTCTTGTGTTTCTGTAGTTGTAACCTGTTTTGTGAGTATTGGTAACGACACACTAAACTCTGTTGCCGTTTTATTTATCTGCACCTTTTTGTCTGTTAAAATGCCGTATCGTTGTTGAATATTAGTAAGACCCACACCGCTACTCTTCTTAACCACCTGTTTTTCCTGAAGATTATTACTCACAACGAGTACTCCGTTTTCCTCGGAGACCTTAAGGCGCAAGGGTTTTTCTGAAGTCACCACATTATGTTTTACTGCATTTTCTAGAAGTAATTGAAGAGAAAGTGGGATTATTTTTGCCTCTGAATCACTACTCTTTTCAGGAATTTCGAATACAATACTATCTTCAAATCTCATTTTCAAAAGACGTACATAAGTCTTAGCAAATTGCAGTTCTTCATCTACTAAAACCAAATCTTTATTCTTCTGCTCAAGCACATAACGATATACTTTAGAAAGAGATGTCGTAAATTTTTGAGCTTGATAGGGATCTTCCTCAATCAAACTTGTTAAAACATTTAAGCTATTGAACAAAAAATGTGGATCAAGTTGATTCTTTAGTGCATCAAATTTTGCAGATGCGGTACCGGCTATAATCTTTTGTTCTTTGACCTTATTCTCTTGGCGATACTTATAATACCATATAGCGTAAAAAACCAAGGAAATAACTATAGCAATACCCACAGGCTGCAAATAATTACTTAAGTATTCTGAAGCTATAAAATCTTCAAAAGACACATCATGAAAAACGTTCAAAATAATTATTCTGGCTAAAACTGCACCGATAAAAGACAAAACAATATTGCCAAAAATTGCAATAGCTAGTCTCTTTAAGGTATAAATATTTGCATTATATTTTTTAATAAGAAAAAGAATCCAAAACATATTCACCATATAAATAATGATGAAGAATATGATGTTTCCATAATACTCTGTGCCGATGTCTTCAACTATCAAATCAAATCTTGGCTCATCTGTGAAATAGTAATACCCAAGAAAACCAAAGAACAAAAGAGACCCCATTATAACGGCTCTCAATAGTTCTTTTAAAAATCGATTTAGACTCATTATTTGGTACAATTTTTAAGTGTCATTTCTGCTCTATCTTTCCCCCAATTCGGATGAAAATCAGACTCAGGCTTAAAGTTAGCGAAAAGTTCTAGTGAACGTTCCACATCTTTACAATAAGGCGCCGTGTCTTTTCCGAAATATGAGGCGGACCCCATATCCCATTCCGCCTTTGAAAATACGACCCTTGGGTTATCTGGAGCCAACTCAGCTGCCTTTGCATATAGAGCAACGACCTTTCCTGAAAGTGTCATTCCGTAAGTAGCCCCGTCAAAAGCAATCCATGCGGTATGCATCATCGCTTGTTGCACCAATATCTCTGGATTATCTGGAGAAATTGCTTTTGCCAAATCAATAAATTCTTGTGCTTTCTCTAATTGCTGCGTCAATTTCTCCTTATCCTTTTCTCCAAAGGACAAAATAGTATTAATCTGGGCCACGTAGTAATACGGAAGCCAATTGTCTATCTCAGCAGCAGATATTCGCTCAAACATATTTGACGCTTCGGCTGTTTTTCCTTCGCCCCATAATTGAAAAGCCTTTTGCATGCCTTTTGCATATTGATCTTGCGCAAACGTCATTGTTGACGTGATTAGCACAGCAATCACTAGTATTTTCTTCATAATTATTCAGTTTATTGTACCCCGTTTTAATACAAGTATTTATAAGTTTATTACCTGCGTTATATTTTCCCCTTTGACCTCAAATTTTGCAACTTCCCATTTTGGTGGTCCAAATTTGGCCGGAGCATCGTTTGAACTTCCTGTATCTTCTCTTGGTATGCCTAAAAAAGTATCAAGCTCTCCATCATTGTCTTCGTCATGAAACGTTGATATAGCATAAGTTCCGTTAGGAATATCCTCAAAAAGAACGGTACAGGCACCATCTTCAATTTTGCCAAACACCCCTTTATACGCGGTTTTAAGCCAATTTGCTTTTGAATCATATAGCCCAATAAGCATTTGCCCATCATTATTATCAATTTGAACAATTTTTACTGCTATGGTCGCAGTTTCTTTTTGGGCATTAGCCACCGTGGTTATTAAAAGCACCATGAAAAGACGTAATAGATACAGCATTTTTATTTATTAAGTTAATTATACATCAAAGTTCACTAAATAGCATCTAATAAAAAACTAAGAACGACCGAATTGTTGTTTTGAATGGATGAATTGTGACTCAGCTACGCTTAGCCACGCGACCAGGCAGCTCTATAATTTAATTGCAACGATTCATAAGGCTCGCAAATAATTTGTTACGCACTTTGTCGTTCTTATTACGACTAAAATAAAATCTATTTAAATGAAGGGCCATCAACGAATTAAAATAGGAGAAGGAAAAATTAGCGGTTACCTAGCCATCTTCTTGGCTATTCTCTCTTTCGGAGCCGTAATATGCGCTTATTATCCAGAATTCTTTACTACGGAAGATTTTAGAGCCCTATATACGCCACAATTCGTAAAATGGACATTACTTGCAGTACTTACCGTTTCCTTCGGGTTTGCCATTACTAGCGTAATTTTGAGCAAAACCACTAAATACGGTTTTATCGCAACGGTACTGCTCGCCATTACCATTTTATTAGCTACAGGTTTACCCGAAACTCAAGCCATAGAATCGAAAACTTTTTCATTAGGCCTCGATTGGTTGCTACTCGATATTTTGATTTCTACCATTATTTTTATTCCCATCGAGCTATTTTTACCCAAGCGGGAGGATCAATCTAAATTCCATCCCGAATGGCGCACAGATTTGATCTATTTTGTTATCAGTCATTTACTCATTCAAGTCACAGGCGTTCTAGTTCAACTACCGGCCGCATTGGCGTTTAAAAACATTGGTTTAGAGGGTTTTCAAAGTGCCATTCAATCCATTCATTTTATTCCGCAGCTGTTTCTGGCACTTTTGGTTTCTGATTTGTTTCAGTATACAGGACATTATATATTTCATAAAGTTCCCTATTTATGGCGTTTTCACTCGGTGCATCATTCCACACAACATTTAGATTGGCTTGCCGGTTCACGCACTCATTTTGTAGACTTGATTGCTGTAAGGGCCATTTCTTTTATTCCGATTTACGTCTGCGGGTTCAGCTATTCGGTCTTTGCAACCTATATTGTAATCGTTTCTTTTCAAGCAGTTTTAGCACATTCAAATACACGGATTAACTTTGGCTGGTTCAAATATATCTTTGTCACACCCCAATTTCATCATTGGCATCATTCCGATAATCCTGATGCGTACGATAAGAATTTCGCCATTCATTTTCCGTTTATTGATATGCTATTTGGAACGTACTACCCCATGGGTAAAGAATGGCCTGAGAGCACAGGATTAGGAGATGTTGTTTTTCCTAAAGGATTTCTTAAGCAATTTGCCCATCCGTTTAAAAATCCAAATAAAAACAAAGCGCCGGAGAACCCTTCTGAACGCTAAACACGGTTTGCAAGTTTAAAACCTATTTGAATTACCTAAAATAGAATACTTAGTGTAGGGCTTTATTGTTATCTTCATCAAAACCAACCCAGCATTGAAAAAAATAACTTTTCCTTCCGCGCATACCATACTTTTAATGATAGCAGCCTTTGTAGCATTTCTTACTTGGGTGATTCCAGCAGGGCAATATGCCTCTCTTACCTATGACAAATCTGAAAATGTATTCGTAATCAATGAGCAAGGAGAAACAAGCCAGTTACCTGCAACATCGCAAACCCTGAAAGATCTCAATGTTCAAATTCCTCTAGAAAATTTTACTTCTGGTGCGATTTATAAACCTATTAGCACACCTGACACTTACAAAACTGTAACAGCAAAACCACAAGGTTTTTTTGAATTTGTGCAAGCACCTATCAAAGGAATTATAGAGACTGCGGATATTATTTTTTTGGTGCTTATTATTGGAGGTATCGTCGTAATAGTAGAAAAATCAGGTGCTTTTAGTTCTGGTATTCATTGGCTTTCAAAAGCCTTAAGGGGTCGCGAGTACCTTCTAATCATCTGTACAACTGTATTAACGGCATTAGCCGGATCAACTTTTGGTTTTGGTGAAGAGGGAATCGCATTTCTACCGATTTTGGTTCCTCTATTCTTAGCTGCCAGGTATGATGCCATGGTGCCTGTAGCCTGTATTTTCTTGGGGTCACAAGTAGGCGTAATGGCTTCGACCACCAATCCTTTCTCCACAATAATCGCATCAGATGCCGCTGGAATAAAATGGACGACAGGACTCGATGGGCGTATGATTATGTTCGTGATTTGTATCACCATTACCATAATTTACATTTTACGCTATGCTAAAAAAGTAAAAGCAGATCCAAGTAAATCGGTAATCTTTAACCAAAAAGAGCAACTAGAAAAATTATTCGGAGTAGAACAAGAGGTGAATACTCCCCCACTTACCGGCAGACTCAAATTAATATTAACAGTATTTACGCTTTGCTTTGTAATCATGGTGATTGGCGTGATAGCTTTTGACTGGTGGTTTGTAGAAATGACCGCGGTCTTCTTTTTCGGTGCTATACTAATTGGAATAATTGCTAAAATGAAAGAAAAAGCATTTATCAATGCCTTTATGAACGGAGCCGGAGCTTTGCTGGGCGTAGCTTTTATTATAGGACTTGCCAGAGGCATCTCCATACTTATGGCAGACGGACTCATAAGTGATACCATTCTTTACCAAGCTGGAAATTTTACAGAAGGGATGGAAAAAGCGGTTTTTGTAAACGCGCTATTCGGAATCTATAATCTAATCTGTTTCTTCGTCTCCTCTACTTCTGGTACCGCAGTACTCACAGTACCCATTATATCTCCTTTGGCCGATACCGTGAATATTGGAAGAGAAGTTATTGTAAGTGCCTTTCAATTTGGTCATGGACTGTTTAATCTAATCAACCCAACAGGACTTATACTTGCTTTTTTAGGCGTAGCTCAAATAGGCTATAACCGCTTTCTAAAATTTATTTGGCCCTTACTCATTATGCTTGCCTTAGTCATTATGGTGTTTTTAACCATTTCTGTTTATTAATATTTGCTATGATAAAATTCTTTCGAAAAATTCGCCAAAAACTATTGTCCGAAAATAAATTTTCAAAGTACCTACTCTACGCCATTGGTGAAATTATACTTGTAGTAATAGGTATTCTCATTGCACTACAGATTAATAATCGGAATGAAAGCCAAAAAGAACGCGCACAAGAACAAGAGCTTTTAAACCAATTACAATCAGAATTTCAAAGTAATCTGCAACAATTAGATGAAAAAACCGATATTCGAAATCAGATGATTTCAGCATCATTAAAATTACTTCACCATATTGATCATCCAGAAACACGAAATGCAGATTCTATTACAAAATACATAGGGCTCACAGCTATAAATCCAACGTTCGACCCCATCGTTAACGATATTAATAGTTCTGGAAGAATACAACTATTACAAAATGTAGATCTAAAAGAACGACTTGCTAGATGGACAAGTGAAGTTATTCAAGTAACCGAAGAAGAGCAAACCTGGGTATTCATTAGAAGAAATGAATATATCCCAATGCTATCGCAAAAAGGCCTCTTAAGAAATGTTTTAAATCGATATTGGAAAGATAATGTTCTTGAAACTTTTCATTTAGATAAAGGCACTAAAACAGAAATTGATTTAGGAAATTCAAAAAAGGATATTGTTCTCCCAGCTATTTTAGATGATCCTCTATTCGAGAGTTCTATCGCACAATGTGCTACTTATGCAAAACTCACAAATAGCCAAGCTGTGAGTTTAAGACAACGCATAGTCGAAATTCTAGGTTTAATAAAACAAGATTTAAACTAATGGTTAAATTCTTTAAAAAGATTCAGTAACAAAGCCTCCCCTTCTTAGAGCGGGTCGAGGGGGTGGGTAAAGACAAAAATGTTTATCTTGACAATAGTAAAAATTAAGCGAATAACACTAAATGAAAATATCTTTAGCATGAAATATTATTTCACATTAGGCTTGTTGGCACTTATGAGTACAATATCGGCTCAAACGGATGTAGAAAAAGCAGCTGAAACTGTTGATAAAAACAAAATCGAAGGTCACATCTATTTTCTGGCGGATGACCTTCTCAAAGGAAGAGCTACTGGAAGTCCTGAGCTAAAAATTGCAGCCTCTTATTTAGCCAATACATTAAGAGGTTACGGGGTCAAACCAAGCCCCAAAACCGGAAATTTTTACCAACAGGTGAAACTGAAGCAAGTTTCACCCCCAACCCAAGTTGAAGTTCAAATAAACGGAACTCAATTAAACGATTATGCGCTCCTCTTTCCATCGCCTGTCAGCGTGAATGGGGATGCCATATTTTTAAATTACGGCCTAGAAAATGATTATAAAGGAAAGGATGTAAAAGGAAAAATTGCCGTAATGAAAGCAGGCGGGCCAGATACTAAAGATGCAAGAGCTGCTTTTGGATTATCTGCAGAGAAACAAAAACTTGCCAAGGCGAACGGTGTTTCAGCAATTGTTGAATTATTAGATACCGATAATGCCATGTGGAGTACCATAGATCATCATTTCAACGGAGTTCAGTTAGATTTAGTAGAAGGTGATAAAGACGAAGATGAAAAAAGTAATGATGACCAATTAGCACACATCTGGATTTGGGATAGTGGAGCTATAATGGCAAAAGAGTTTGAAACTTCAAAAGCCTTAAAAGCAAGCGTCTCTATCAATGAGAAACAAGAAAAAATTATCGTATCTCAAAATGTTATCGGTACTATTGAAGGTACCGATCCAAAACTTAAAGAGGAATATATAATTTATTCTGCCCATTATGACCATATTGGTATTGGTAGACCAGACGCTAAAGGTGATACCATCTACAATGGAGCACGTGACAATGCAATCGGCACAACAGCAGTTTTGAACATTGCCGAAAACTTAGCTAAATATCCAACAAAGCGTTCCGCCCTTTTTATATTGTTTACGGGTGAAGAAAAAGGCCTATTAGGAAGTCAGTATTATGTTCAAAACCCGGTGCTACCATTGAATCAAATGATATATTGCTTCAACACCGATGGTGGCGGATATAACAATACCAGCTTGGCCACAATCGCGGGTTTGAAGCGTACTACTGCTCAGAAACATATGGTAGAAGGTGCTAAAACTTTTGGACTAAAAGCACTAGATATTGATGATGTGGCCCCGGAAGAGGGGCTTTTTGACCGAAGCGACAACGTAAGCTTTGCAGCCGTGGGGATTCCCGCCCCCACCTA
>ENA-ORXM01003672-ORXM01003672.1-marine-metagenome-genome-assembly--contig:-NODE-3672-length-14811-cov-707.063527_pt1 | contig 14811 bp, 11 predicted proteins | sample MGYA00237867_ERZ511480 | MGnify/ENA primary metagenome ERZ511480 (study PRJEB26309, sample SAMN06266103) | marine metagenome | isolation source: Algal blade | place: United Kingdom:Sidmouth, United...
TATTCTCGACTTGTTCTTTTTCCTTTATACTTCATCAAATTTTCCTTAAATACAGTGAGTATTCGCGTCAAATTTGGTTCGTCTAAAGAAAAAATAACGATGAAGAATGTACATTTATTTAATTCCTGATATTAAGGGAAGACGAAAAAAATAACCTACCCATCTGAATTGTTCTTTTCTTTGTATGTTTCACTAAATTCTCCTTAAATACAGTAAGTATGCGCGTCAAGTTTAGCCAAACATATAAAAAAAATAACTGCTTTATTTGGGGTAGCTTATTTTATTCGTCCTTTTTAATATTAATTCATTATAATCAACAATATCTTTGCCACAATTTATTAAAAATAATATTTAAACCATTAAAGACAAATATTTTACAGACACAATTATTTATTTTAAATAAAATAATAATTTGTAATTATATGATTTTCAATGAATTTTTTATTCATCAGGGGGGACAAAAAGTTGTTTTTGTAATATAAATTTTTGAATGAAAGATTCGCATTAGTCGGCGAATATCAAGTATCAGGAATTAAATAAATGTACATTCTTCGCGTCGTTATTTTTTCTTTAGACGAAGCTTATTTTGAGGAATATAACGAGCTGCATGACGAAAAATAGCTGAAGCATAAAATAACCAAAACATTTCGTTCATTTTATCATTTACTAATTATGAATTTGACACAGATAAGAGTAAAAAAAGAAGGGCAAATCGCGCGAATCACGCTGTTTCGCCCCGATAAATTGAACGCCCTCACCGAACAAATGTTGGTCGAATGGCGGCAGGTTTTGGAGGAATTAAAAACCGATGAAAACTGTCGCGTCATCATCGTAAATGGTGAAGGGAAATCGTGGTCGGCGGGTGTCGATTTATCTGTCTTTCAGCGAATTAAGGTCGAACCTGGCTACGATATGCACAACGACGGCTCCGTGATAATGGACTTGTTGGAAACCATGCCGCAAGCTACAATTGCAATGGTCAATGGTTATTGTTTTACGGGCGCATTGGAGCTGATGCTTGCGTTTGACTTGGTCGTTTGTGCGGATGAGGCAAAAATCGGCGATACGCACGCAAAGTGGGGTATTCCGCCAAAGTGGGGCATGACCCAACGCCTCCAACAAAAAATTGGTATTCTCAAAGCCAAAGAAATGTCTTTTACCGCACAGGCAATTGATGGAAAAACAGCAGAAAAAATTGGTTTGGTCAACACCTCTGTACCACTTGCCGACTTGGAAAAAACGACCCTAAATCTCGCCAATCAAATCATCGAAAATAGCGGACAAACTATCGCTGCCATCAAGGAACTCTATTATTTTGGCGCAATGCACACGCTGGAAGAAGGACTGAATTTTGAACGCGATTTTGAAGTAATTTTGACGGATAAAACGGAGGTGTTGAAGGATTTTAAAAAGAAAATTTGAGGGTGAACGAATGCTCAATTTTACACGGTAAATTATATTCCGCTAAATATGTCCTTTTTACCATACATTCCACAACTTATGCAAGCGATAATTGGCGGAATGTATCCTAAATGAAAGAAATTAAATAACATGTGCCATTATACTCGTCTTTTTTCCGTCTAAGAATCCTTTGAAATCCTTATCCTGAATCGGGGTTCGGGACAGGCTGTAGCTAAGGCTATGTGCGGCTTTCAAAAAATCCTTAGACAAAAAAATACTTCGCATTATGGGACATCTTATTTAATTTCTTTCACTAAAAGGGTAAGATTCCGCCAACTTAGGTAAGACGAAAAAAATAATCTACCCGTCTGAATTGTTCTTTTTCTTATATGTTTCACTAAATTCCCCTTAAGTACAGTGAGTATTCGCGTCAAATTTGGTTCGTCTAAAGAAAAAATAACAACGCGAAGAATGTACATTTATTTAATTCCTGATACTTACTACTAAGTAGTGAGACAAAAATATCGAAAAATAACCACGTCAAAATTGTAAGCCTATTTTTGTCCCACTACTTATTTCTCATTTTTTTTTACAAACAAACACGTAAGCAGGCGGTAAATTGGCGAGTATAAAATTTGTTTGCAAATTGCCGAAAACGGATTCGTAGAGCGAAGTCAATCGTTTGGCATAGTGAACTTGCATATAAAGTCCGCCTGATTTCATCAGACCTTTGAAGGTATGTAGCATCTCCAAGGCTTTCTCTTTTGGGAATACAATGAAAGGGATGGCAGATACCATATAGTCCACTTCTTTTATGTTGCGCTGGATCAGAATGGCTTCCAGTTCTTCTGCCGAGGCATGTATCGCGACAAGTCTATTGTCCTGAATATCAGCTAAGTGTTCGTATAATTTTTCATTTAATTCGATGGAAATTAAGGTAGAATTTTTCGAGATGCGATCGAGGAGGTGCTTGGTCATTACACCGTCTCCTGCACCGAGTTCTACCACCACGACCTCTTCGTCAGCAGGGATAAATGATGCTGCTTTTTGGGACATTGCCACGCCACTCCGCGTGAGTGTACCTACTTCTTTAAAATGTTTAATTCCTTCAAAAAAGAATTGAATCCGACTCATAATTTGTTATTTTTATATCGTAAAAAAAAATCAACTTGTAAAGTAACAAAAAAATAAGTTGGCGTATTGTGAAAAAATTAATGATTAGTTGTATTCTTTCATTTGAATTCTATTATCTATTGTTTCTTTCACTTACTACTAAGCTCGACTTTAGCCATTTTAGGTGCAGCGCACCGGCATCGTAAAGGTATTGTCAAACGGTGCCGGTGCGCTGCACCTAAAGTATTGGGGTGGTATTTTTTCTACAAACGGGGTCGGTACGATGTACCTTTTCTTTGCTATCGCATAAAAACAGTGACCGTAAAGAAAGTAAATAAGTATCGGGAACAAAACAAATGGAGTGTGTTATTCTACTGAACAAAAATTTTATTTAAACTGTATTTTATTGATTATTAGTTCTTTATGACGAAATTTCAAGTTATATCGCCCTTTCAGGGCTGGCGAAGTAGATTTATCCCGAGCAATGGGCTGACACCCATTGTTATAATATGTCGTCCCGTTGGGACTTGTGACAAAATTATATTTCGATGAAAATGATTTCTCATTCAGAACCAATCACCCCTGCCTCCAAAGGGGGAGATAGTTCGCGTTCTAATTTCGCAGGTAACATATTTATTTGATAATAAGTCAAATACAAATTATAAAAAATCATTGTTCAGTAGAATGGGAGTGTGTAAAATATTAGGGGAACTTTAATTTGTTTGAATGTATCATAAGTTTGTGGCATTAGAGGTACGTTAGTACCGACCCCGTTAGTGCGTATAAACGGAGTCGGTGCTAACGCACCTTATGAGTTTGGGAGGAGCTTTTTTGCTACAAACGGGGACGGTGCGCTGCACCTTTTATATATAATTGCCCCTAATGTTTTACACACTCAAATAAATGTACATTCTCGACTTGTTCTTTTTCCTTTATATTAGACTTTACTCCAAAATATTTTGTATAAAGTAAATAATCTTTTTCCACTACTCTGCGTTGTCTGAAAATTCACTATGCTAAGGCATAGCTCAATTTCAGCCGCCTTGATTAGTGAAAAAATCTTTATTTCCTCTTTCATCCAAACTATTTGAGAATAAAGTCTATTTCACCAAATTTTCCTTAAATACAGTCAGTATTCGCGTCAAATTTGGTTCGTCTAAAGAAAAAATAACGACGCGAAGAACGTACATTTATTTAATTCCTCATACTTAAGGTCGCACTGAAATAAGGATATTTTTAAATTATTCTATAATAAAAAATATTTATAAATAATTCATTTTTAATAATAAATAAATTACAAAATAATTTTAATTAATTAAAAAATGGCTATATTTCAGTGCGACCTTAGAAGAAAAAATTACGGCGCATTATGGAATAATTTATTTAATTTCTTTCACTAATTTATTTTAGAATTATAAATTCAATTTATTTTAAATGTAAATATTTTAATGAAATTATTTACAATAAAATACAAAATTAAATTTCGTTAAAATTGTATTTTCTTGTACTTAATGTAGATTCAACTTTTATCCCTTAATGATGTCGATTATTTATACTTAACCACACTTACATTCGTTATTTTACATTTTGAATTCAACAATACTTATTTATTCTCGCCAATTGTATAAGTCAATTTAGCCAAGAATCGTCGTCCGATTTTAGGCATATTGGGCAAATAACGGTATTCGGTATCAAGTACATTGGTGGCGGTCAGGTCAATGGCTAAACCAAAATCAAACTTATAACCGACTGCTGCATCTACCAGATTACGCGGGTCTGTTTTTCCGCCATTTTGGATGTCGGTAGAAAATTGTCCTGCGTCCGCAAAATAAGGTTCATCATGCTGGAAGGAGATATTTCCTCTAAGTCCGAGTTCAGGCGTATAATTTACTCCTAAACGGAATTTATTTTTAGGAATATTGAGGTAGGTTGCTAGTGGACTGCCTTCTACACCGACTACGTTTTGCAAAAACTGGTTGGTATCAATCCAAGAATAATTTCCAAATATCGAAATATCGTCATTTACAAAGTATTCAAGCCCTAAATCTGCACCATAAAAAGTACGTTCATCGAAAGTACGATAACCGGCTGTGAGGTGTGTCACTCCGTTGTCGGGTGTGCCTATGGTCGGTACGGTAGCGTGGAAAGGTAATGCAGCTATTAGTTGTTCAAGGTTCGGGCCACCCTCAAATAAAGGTGTACCGATAAAAGCACTGCCACCTTGTGTGTATGCCCCTGCGATGACGGGTAGTAAGGCGTCCGCGGTAGCTCGTGCTTGTGCTTCCGGCATTCCTGCATTGGCAATAAGTGCTTGTACGAGTGGCTCGGCAATCGCATCCGAAACGGCAGTGCCCAAATCGCCCGGTAAATCCTCTACACCACTAAATACATAAGCCGGAGAAATCGCTGTAAATTGCGAATTATTGCGCTGCGTAACGCTGTAAACATCGAAAGTCACCCCAAGTTTTTGGGCGATAAGTCCTTTATAACCCACTTCAAAAACATCTTCTGTACTGATTCTGGAAATAGGGGCATCAATCGGACTAAGCGGTGAGCCATTGAAAATATTGAATCCCGAAGAGAGTGCTCCCGTGAAGCCAAGTGCTGTAGGGTCAACACCCGCTAAAACTGCCTCTATGATGGGCACGAGCGGTGCGGTCATTGGGTCAGCCATCAAGCCGGCTATAATCGCGGCATTCGTAGGCGCAGCGACAGAAGCATAAGGCACAGCTGTGGGCAAGCCGGGCGCACCGATAGGTACTGCCGGTATGTCAGGATTGAACCATTCTATCATCGGATTGTCGCCAAATGCGCGTATTTCTTTGTTGCCATGCAACCATACATCAAAACCGCCCGGAATGATCGTACTCAATGGGAAGTCAATATTTAGCTGTAAGTTGGAAACGGTTGTATTGGAACGGTTGTACGAAGCACGAACGGTGTGTTTTGGGTCAATTTTATAGACCAATGCGGCACGAGGTGAAAATGCGCCTTCGTTGATAAAATTGAATTGGTCGTAACGTGCAGCAAGTACAGCATCCAGCTTGCTGGTCAGCTCTAATTTGCCCTGAACGTAAGCCCCATATACAAGATAGGAATCGTCCTCTTCGTTTCTTCCATAGACCAAATTTTCGGTATCTTGTCCTGCAAAACGATAGTCTGTTCCTACTGTCCAATTGGAGTTGAGGAAGGATTTTGTATCAAAATTATACTGTACTTGTGCTTCGAGTTGCTGGCGTCCAATGGGTGAGCGCGAAGCTGTCTGATACAAGAATGTCGGTCTTTCTTTGGAGCCGCCATCATTGGTCACCGCAAATACTTGTGCAAAAAGTCCGCCTGCTTGCATACGCGCTTGCCCCCAAAATTCGGTGGCTTGGGCGAGTCCTTCGCCTTGCTCATTGTAAAATACAGAGGATGCCTGATTAAAACCACCCGCAACGGTGATACCGAGATTGTCTTTTGGACGAAACTCTAAAGTCGCATTGATAGCTGAGTTTGACCAATCATTTTGCATGGGATTGCCGTCGCCGTCGGGGTCTAAGTCTTCGAAAGTAAAGAGTTGTTCGGCAGGCAGCGTGGGATCTACGAAACCCTCCGGGCTGACACCCGGTTGGAAGATGCCTGTGGTCGTCATTTTAGCAATTTGTAAGGCATCATCCGGGTCATTCGGGTCAAGTGTGAACTCATCGCCTCGTCGAAATTGGGCATTGATTTTGAAGCCGAATTTATCACTGACCTTAGTGGCATGGCGCAAAGCGGTACCAAAGGTATTTAATTCTCCGCCCATCAATTCAACGGTTGTACCCGGAAAATCAATTGGATTTTTGGTGATAAAATGTACAACGCCCTGCGTCACACCCGGTCCGTAGAGTGCCGAACCCGGTCCGCGTACGACTTCGATACGTTGGAGGTCGATATTGCTAAGTCCCGCACCATCCGATTGGAATGTACCGATACCCGGACCGACCAAGCTACGATAATCCATAATCGGAAATACAGAGGTGCCAAATAAACCTGCACCACCGCGCATCGAGATATTGATACGGTTGGCAGATTGTTGTTGTATTTGTACGCCAGGCGTACTGATAAGATTTCTCGTGGGGTCAGTCGCATTGGCACTTGCTGCGAGTTTTTGTGCCGAGATAACGGAGACAGACGCCGGGGCTTCCTGTACTTTTTCTCGTTTCCGCGAAGCGGAAATAATGACATCGCCATCAAGTAAAACGCCTCCCGGTTTCATCTCTATATTGACGCGAGCTTTGTTGGCATCAGTGATTTCAACGGTTTTGTCTTTATATCCAATGTAGCTGACGACCAACTTCCATGGAAGCGGTTCGTTGCTTTTTAGTTTGAAATTGCCGTTTACATCGGTCGTAGTACCTGAAGTTGTACCTTCAATGAAAACATTTGCAAAAGCCAGCCCTCCGGTTTGGTCTTTTACCGTACCGTTGATGGTTGTTTGAGCGTAAGTTGAAACACTCATTAACAGTAACATTAGACTGCATAAGATGGTGTATATACTTCCTTTCATAGTGAAAATTTTTGGATTAAAAAGTAAGTCGAATTTGAATCGTACTTCTTTTATCGCCTTTTAAATTAAAATAATAAACCAAGTTATAACTTTTTCATTAATTCTGTATTTTTTTTAACAGTAAAATTTAATTTTATGATAATGTCATTTCTAAATGATAAGTTTTGATTTTTATTTTTTTGGGGAATTAGAAAAATGTAAGCATATTTTTTATAGGTTTGATTTTTATATAGTCAAGTAGTGGGACAAAAATAGGCTTACAATTTTGACGTGGTTATTTTTTCGATATTTTTTCTTACAAAAACCGCACATAGCCTACGCTACGTAAGGATTTTTGTAGGGAAAAATAGCGGAAAAAGAAACCGTCAAAAAGTAAGGATATTTTTGTCTCACTACTTATGCGTACATTTGAATCCTGATACTTATGGAATATTTTATCTTTATAACATTTACTCTACTTTTATTAGGGCTTATTTTTCGCCATAAATCATTTAATATAAATGGTTTGTCACGTAAAATGATAGCTCTGGCGTTTGGTGTGAAGATCATGGCGAGTTTGGCGTATATGCTCGTACAGGCGCGATTTTACAAGGGTGGCGATGCGTACAAATACTTCAAAGGCGGCAGGGTGATTTACGAATCGTTGTGGGAAAATCCGATGTATTTTGTGCGTTTGGTGTTTGGTAAAAACGGTGGTTTTGTAGATACGCCGATTTATAAATACGCTTATCATACCGAATGTTGGGATCATTTGGGTTCGTATGCTTTTTGTCGGTTCAATGCGCTGTTGCATCTTGTTTCGGGCGGCTATTACAGCGTACATATATTGGTGATGGCGGTGTTGATGTTGGTCGCGGGGTTGAATTTTTATCGCCTGTTACAACCTTTGAAATTGATGTCGGATGTGTGGCTTTATGTGTTGGTTTTCTTTACACCTTCGCTACTTTTTTGGACAGGTGGTATTTACAAAGAGGGCATGGTGTATTTGGGTTTGAGTTGTTGTTTGTTGGGCGTTTATCGCGTAGCGAAAAATAATTTTTCTATTAAGTATATTTCATTGGTAATCATAGGATTCGCATTAGTTTTATTATTTAGAAATTACCTAATAATTCTCTTATTTCCTGCACTTTTCTTGCTTTTTTACACTTTAAAATTCCCAAAAAGTGCTACACTAAAATATACACTCGCTTATGCTTTTGGTTTAATTTTATTGATTACCCTCGCGCCGTTTTTACCTGTCAACTTCTACGAAATATTGGCACATAAACAATGGGCATTTCTTGCTGAAAACGGTGGTTCAGATTTTGGTGCTACGCAGCTTGAACCTACACTTGCTTCTATCGCCGCAGCCGTGCCGTCCGGTTTGGTAAATGTCTTGTTTCGACCATTTTTATGGGATGCTGACGGGGCTTTGCAAGTGGTTTCGGCGATAGGGATTGCTTTTGTGTGGGTGTTTGTGGTAGTAGCATTTATTTTCCGAAAAAAGGAATACACTTGGCATCCGATTACCTTGTTCTTATTGTTTTATGCCTTGTCAAATTTAATGCTCATCGGAATTTTAGTCTCCAATTCGGGTACGATGATGCGCTATCGGGTGATTGCGATTCATTTTTTGGTCTTGGTCGTCTCGCAGGCTTCGCGCTTATTTGCTCGCGATCTAACGTAATTACGACTTGCGTATTTCTATTCTGTCCGAATAAACCTCAATACAACAGGGCTTTTCCTCAAGTGCTGTGTTTATCAAGTCAAGATGAATTTCTAAGATGGAAGTTAATTTTCAGGTGGAAAGGTTGCCGAGATTAACTTTGTTAAGCTTCTCCGGGGTAAGTAGTGAGACAAAAATATCCTTAGTGAAAGAAATTAAATAAGATGTCCCATAATGCGAAGTATTTTTTTTGTCTAAGGATTTTTTGAAAGCCGTACATAGCCTTAGCTACAGCCTGTCCCGAACCCCGATTCAGGATAAGGATTTCAAAGGATTATTAGACGGGAAAAAGACGAGTATAATGGCACATGTTATTTATGCCTTGTTCCTAAGACATTAATTTTCACTTATTTTTAAACTAAGTAACGATAAAACAATAACTTCCTGATTTGGACGGCTTCTTTTGCGCTTATTTTCCCCCTTGAAAACAGTTATTTATCCAGATAAATGCCTATATTCAAGAGAAAAACTAAGCACAAAATAACCTCGTTGAAATCGTGAATTTATTATTTTATCGTTACTAAAAAAAGATTAACTTATGAAAAAAGTATTGCTTTGTTCATTCATGTTTTGTCTGGCTTTCACGGCTTTTGGTCAGCAAAAACAGGTAGGAGAGAAACTCAAAACAACTCCCGTCCCGACCCTCGAAGAAACAGCCTTGATTGACGATACAGCAGCTACACCAACTGATGTTCCTGTGATGACATTTGCTGAAGAAGTCTATGACTATGGTACCATTCAATCGGGCGACAAGGTGGAGCATGTCTTCAAATTCACCAACACAGGCACTGCACCTTTGGTCATCGAAGGCGCGAAATCTACCTGCGGCTGTACCGTACCAAAATTTCCGCGAGCACCGATAGCACCGGGCGAAAGCGGAGAAATATCCGTCGTATTTAATTCCAAAAACAAATCGGGCAAACAGCGCAAGCCTATACACGTTACGGCGAATACCGTCCCCACAGTCACGACTGTTCATATAAGTGGTATGGTAGAAAAAGCGAAATGATTTTTTTTGCAGATAAAAATTTATTGGAGAGGTTGTATGGTTTTCATGCAGCCTCTTTTTTTTAAAATTTCATAATAATGTAGAATAGAACACGGATTTTTGTAGATTGAACGGATGGCGCAGATTTTCAAATTCAAAATAGATTCAAGCCCTAAAACCTTGTAAACTCCGTAGCTTCTTCGTTTCTTTGCGAACTAAAATCAAGGCAAATTTGTAGTTCAGAAAACAAGTTTTAAATAATAAATCGCAAAACCTAACGACTCAAAGAAAAATCGTCATTCCGCACTCCGATGCGGAATAACGGTCGATTTTTAGGTTTTCTATTTTGGAATTTGGTCTCGGCTTAGCCGAGAGGAATTTGAAAACATTATCGCATTACAACATTAACGCATTATTATGAAAATAACCTTACCCGACGGCAGTGTACGCGAGTACGAATCAGGCGCATCCGCGATGGATGTCGCGATGTCTATCAGTGAAGGATTGGCGCGAAATGTCCTTTCCGCAAAAGTAAATGGTGAGGTATGGGACGCCACTCGCCCGATACACGAAGACTCCACGGTACAGCTATTGACGTGGAGAGACAAGGAAGGCAAAAAAACCTTTTGGCACTCGTCGGCGCACCTCTTGGCGGAGGCATTGGAGGCGGTGTATCCGGGTATCAAATTTGGTACAGGACCGGCTACGGACAATGGTTTTTATTACGATGTAGATACAGGCGATACGCCGATTTCTTCGGACGATTTTAAGAAAATCGAAAATAAAATGCTCGAACTCGCCCGTCAGAAAAATGCTTATGTTCGGCAAGATACTACGCGAGATGAGGCATTAAAGTTTTTCGGAGACAAAGGCGACGAGTATAAGATAGAATTAATAGAAAAACGCGGTGAAAACGAAGCCTTGACCTTATATACACAAGGAAATTTTGTGGATTTGTGTCGCGGTCCGCACTTGCCCACTACTGGAAAAATCAAGGCGGTGAAGTTGATGAATGTTGCTGGTGCATTTTGGCAAGGCGATGATACTCGTCAGCAATTGACGCGTGTATATGGCGTTAGTTTTCCGAAGGCGAAAGAACTGACCGAGTACCTTCACATGCTCGAAGAAGCCAAAAAACGCGACCACCGCAAACTAGGCGCAGAGTTGGAACTGTTTATGTTTTCGGAAAAGGTGGGCGCAGGTTTGCCAATTTGGTTGCCAAAGGGAACTGCCCTACGCATGCGCCTCGAAAATTTCTTGAAAGATGAGCAATTAAAACGCGGTTATAAAGCCGTTATCACGCCGCATATTGCCAAGAAAGAATTATACATCACGTCGGGTCACTTTGCCAAATATGGCGCAGATAGTTTCCAACCGATTGATACGCCGCGTGAGGGCGAACAGTTTATGCTGAAGCCGATGAACTGCCCGCACCACTGCGAGATTTTCGCGCATCGCCCCCACTCCTACCGCGAGTTGCCGATTCGTATTGCGGAGTTTGGTACGGTGTATCGTTATGAGCAAACGGGCGAGCTGCACGGCTTGTCACGGGTACGCGGATTTACGCAAGACGATGCACATATTTTTTGTACCGTAGACCAAGTAAAAGCCGAATTTTTGGACGTGCTCGACCTCACAAAACACGTTTTGAATAAGATGGGCTTTGCCGAATTTACGGCGCAAATTTCGCTACGCGACCCCAATACGCCAGAGAAGTATATTGGTTCGAAGGAAAATTGGGACAATGCAGAACGAGCGATTATAGAAGCAACACAAGAAGTTGGTTTAGAGACGATTACAGAGCTTGGCGAAGCGGCTTTTTACGGTCCAAAATTGGACTTTATGGTAAAAGACGCACTCGGACGTAGCTGGCAATTGGGTACGATTCAAGTAGATTATAATCTGCCCGAACGCTTTGAGTTGGAGTATATTGGTTCGGATAATGAGCCGCATCGTCCGGTGATGATTCACCGTGCGCCCTTTGGTTCTATGGAGCGTTTTATTGCGGTTTTGACGGAGCATTGCGGCGGTAAATTTCCGCTTTGGCTCGCGCCGGATCAGTTTGCGATATTGCCGATTAGTGAGCGATTTGTAGACTATGCAAAAGAAGTGGAAAACCAACTCGCCGTACACGACATTCGCGGTATTTTGGATGATAGAAACGAAAAAATTGGTCGGAAAATACGCGATGCAGAGGTCAAAAAGATTCCTTTAATGTTGATTATTGGAGAAAAAGAAGTCGCAGAAAATAAAATTTCTGTCCGTGTACAAGGTCAGGAAGATGGCGATAAAGGCGCGATGACGGTGGAGGAATTTGTGGCTTTATTTAAAAAGATGGCGGGGGCTTAGACAGGACAGGTCACGACCTGTCCGTACAAGGAATTTCAGTTAGGGGCAGGTTGTGACCTATCCGTACAAAAATTCTGCGTTTGGTGTTTTTTTCTGCCGAAAAAAAATAAAAAGGTAGTCGGATAATGGATGTTATCGACTGCCTTTTTTGGTTTTGATAGCTTGGTGCGATTAAGGATTATGGTAATTTTTTAACCAGATGCCCTTATAAATTTTGATAGCAGCCATATATACATTGTCGTCATTGTTATGAGCAGTGCAAATCGGGATGATATATACAGAATTGACCCCATAAGGAACTATTGTAGCCTTTGTTCTTGATATTACATGACCTCCGACAAGACCTCCATGGCAATTAAAATTATTATAGTCTAACGAAGCGCAGGTTTTAGCTTGTCCAAATTGTTTCTGCCACAATTGCAGCCAACTTAGACCAGCTATTTTTTTATCACCAGTGCTGCCAATGACATTAGCAAAATTTTCGTTCCATTTGAATATAACACTGCCGCCCCACACTGATAATATATTACAAATCTTATGTTTGTAATCATAATCTTTATCGGGATCGTGAAACTCAAGAAATTTTCCATCTTTATAGACTAACAGGTATTTCGAGTACTCTTCAGTGGATAGATATGGAGGTGTAGTTCTGATATGAACTGTTAACCCGTCTATTTTTTGAGTCACTTCTATTAAGTCATTAGTAGCTTTTTTTATCAACTCAACAAAACCTTCCTGAAGATATGGAGTCATTTGAGTATCATGATTCCAGTTCAGATTAAACAGTGAGGTTCCATCTCCTTTTAAAGACTCAAAACTTCTTTGGTGGCATTTTTGGTCAGTTCCTTTCAGTAAAGTAGTTAGACACATGGAATCTTTAGAAGCGTAGTCTGCACCACAAAGGGTCAGTACATTATTCTTTTCATCAAATTCATATGAGAAAGAAAATTGCGCTTGCAAAGTTGAATTATTTAAATGTACAAGCCTACCTATATCTGTGAGTTCAGTAATCACTTGATGTTTTCCATCTTTCAATTTAAAACTCAACTTGTAGTCTGTTTTTTGAATATCAACGAAGTTATTTTGGTAACCATTTGATAAACGCAAAGAAATATTTATAGCTTTCATATGCTTTGTTTTATTTTGTGTTATGAAGAGAAAAATGAGGAAAAAGTACTTTTCCTCATTTTTCAAATGTTGATTACGAAACAGCCAATTTAAACGATCCGGAAATTGAATTACCCTTAGTTCCATTTGCTTTTTTAGTTTTCAAATCAAATGTAACTGTCCCGCTAATTGATTTAGATGGAGTAGGTGGAGTATATGTCAAGCTGATTTTATCAGTACCGCTAGGTGTTCCAACAACTGATTGTAATACAGTACCGTTACTATCGGTAACCTTAATATGATCAAATCCATTGGGTGTTAATCCCCCCGGGTTACCAATTGTAGCTGTCAAAGATACCGTTTTAGCGGTTGCTTTATTAAAATTGGCAGAAGCAGGTGTGAAATTAACAGACGGTGATACCGTACTTGGTGTCGTAGCTGTATAAACCGACGGAGTGGCTACGGCAAGTGTCCATTTTGGTGTTGGGGCACCATCGCTAAAAAAGATACCAATTGCAGCGGCATTACTCTGCGCCGTTGGGGAGAATGAAATTAGATTACTCTGAATTTCGGCGTTTTTCACAGGGTTTCCCTTTGATTTACCATTTGCTGCTATCCAGGCAACTTCTACGGTTTTTTGCTTACCTTTATTATTCAGATAAGCTCCTAATATTACGTATGTCTCACCTACAGTTAAAGTAGCAGGAGCTGGTGTTTCTGATGTGTCATTCGCCTCCTGTATTGCAGTTATAATAGGTTCTCCTTTAACTAAGTCTTGAAGGTAATCTACGAATTCGAGGTATTCCTGATTAGTTGTAACAGAATCAAGGTCGCCGGAATATTGCTTGATGAACTTGGGTGTCACAAACATATAAGTATCTTTGTGCATCACCAATGAGGTACTTATCGATGATTCTTTGAAGCATGGTCCGACACTGAAGGTTTGCGAATTTGTCTTTGCATCGCAGCTAACTACCATGGCACTCACGATTGGCATCCCAAGTAAGTATTCACAAATAAAGACAATGTTGGCAACTTTGGTACTGCTTGATTTCTTATTTCCACCAATTTTCAGACCTGCGCTGCCAAGTGATGCTATCATGCTTTGTGCAAATGACAGTGCGCCTACACCAGTAGCAAGCCCAAGAAGTCCTTCAATCAGCTCCTTGCAGAAAGTAGCACCAAAAGAAGTAGTCTTGTGTTTAACATCTTCTTCTGTAACGTGTACAAATAGCCCCGATCCGTCAATAACATTCTGCATAGCAGTATAGTCATACAAAGAATAATACTCATTGGTATCAGGGTTAATTGTTGTGCTTATTGCTTTTGTCATTGCAGCGAAAAATACAGAAACTTCAGCGAAAACATCACGAACAGAATCAGCAATCTTATCTCCGCCTAATTCGGTGGAGGCAAGCATAATGTTGCCTGTTTCGTTAAAAATATATTTTTTAGTTGCTTGTACATTATAGGGGCTTTCCGACGGGATTTGGAGTTTAGTCACGTTTTTGCTTTGACTGGCTGGCATAATATTATATTTTAAGGTTCTGCTGAAATAAGGATATTTTTAAATTATTTTATGATAAAAAATATTTATAAATAATTCATTTTTAATAA
>ENA-ORXM01003675-ORXM01003675.1-marine-metagenome-genome-assembly--contig:-NODE-3675-length-14799-cov-3.556378_pt1 | contig 14799 bp, 6 predicted proteins | sample MGYA00237867_ERZ511480 | MGnify/ENA primary metagenome ERZ511480 (study PRJEB26309, sample SAMN06266103) | marine metagenome | isolation source: Algal blade | place: United Kingdom:Sidmouth, United...
ATTTGATTTATGTTCAAAGTAATTGTATGATAAGATGTTATATTATTAAAGTTTGTTTTTTATTATTTTTTGGAGCAATTTATTCTCAAAATAATTTTGCTAAAGATTCTTTAGTTAATAAAGTAAAAGGTTTAAAATTTAAAACTCCAGATAGTGCTGCTAAGTATTTGAAAAAAGGATATGAGATTAATTTGAAAGAAGGAGACACGGCTAAGGCTATTAACTTTTTACTTGAATTATCTCAACTGTATTCACATAATGTTAATTATGGAAAATCATACGACGGTTATTGGCAGGCGCTTTTATTAGCAGACCAATCTAAAGATTCAATTTCAATTTCTAGAATATATCATCAACTAGGTTGGTTGTATGGTTTTTATAAAAGAGATCAAGAGGCTCTTAAAAAATTTAATTTATCAAATAAAATAATAGAAAAGCTTATTGCGAAAGATAATAAAGATGAAATGCTATCTTATATAGTTACTAATTATTTTGCTATAACAAACCTTTATAGAGATTTGAAAGATTATGATAAAGCTAAGGTGTATTTAGATAGTGCGTACCAAAAGCAAAATAAAATATCTGATAAACCAAAAAGTTATTATTTGGAGGCAGAATCTGGTTATTTGGCATCGGTTGATGGAGATTTTCCTAAAGCATTAAAAAAATTAAATAGTGCAAAGCATCATTTTGAGATAATAGACCCTGCGTATTTAGTACTTATTGAAATGTATCTAGGGGATGTTTACCAAAGAATGAAATTTTATAATGAAAGTGTTTATCATTATAAAAAATCATTGGAAATATCTAGAAAATATAATAAGCATTTAAACACTGATTTAATTGTGTATAATTCACTTTCAAATTTATATTTGAGTCAAAATAATTTTGAAGAAAGTTATACGTACTTAAATAAAGAAAAAGACCTTAATGATAAGGTATTTGGTAGATCAAGTGAAAATAGCCAGCACCTTTTAGAAATTAAGGATTTATATAGAATTGAGAAAAAAAGACAAGAAGATCTTAAAAAGCAAGAACACATAAAACAATTAGTGCATGAGGATAAAATTTGGTTACTGAAGTCTGTAATACTTGGAGTCACTATATTATTTTTATTAATATATGGATATTTAATTATAAAAAATATACGAAATAGGCATGAAGTTGAAAACCTTAATTTAAAAAAGACTCAGAAATTAAAAACTCAAAAACACAAAGAAATTGTAGAATTAAAAAATAAAGAATTAACAGAATCTGCATTAAGGCTTGTAGAAAAGGACGGATTTATAAAAAAAATTAAGGATCGATTAGAAACTCAAAAAGAAAAAATAGATGTAGTTGATATAAAGCGTATCCTAAGGTTATTTGAAGGTACTCCTAGTAGTAATTGGGAAGAATTTGAAGCTAGATTTACTTCTATAAATAAAAGTTTTTATTCAAACCTAAAGAAAAAATATCCAAGTTTAACGCAAACAGATTTGAGAATGTGTGCCTTAGTTAAATTGAACTTTACAAGTAAAGATATATCGAAACTACTAAGTATTTCGATAGAAAGTGTACATACTTCAAGGCATAGACTGAGGAAAAAACTAAATTTAAATAGAGCAGATAATTTAGAAGAATTTATGGATGAGTTTTAAAGTGTTTTAAAGTTGTTTTAAGTAATGTTAGTTTCTGTATTTTTTAAAAAATTGATATTGAGTATATTAAAAAATTTTTATTTATTTTTAGTCAAGTTTGTTTATTGTTAAAAAATGATCTTGTACAGTTTTTATTGAGTTGATTTGTATTGTTTATAGTATTGTCTTGTTAAATTTACTACTTAAACTAAACTAAATTAAATTATGAAATTCAACTTATGTTTAAAACAAAGTTATAAACGCCTAACGGCTTTTGCTTTGTTTTTTCTGCTTTGTGGAGCAATTCATTCACAAAACATTACTATTAATGGAATTGTTACTGATGGTGCAATGCCCTTGCCTGGTGCAAGTGTTTTGGTAAAAGGAACAACAAACGGTACGGTTACCGATTTTGATGGTAACTATGAAATTTCTGCCAAAACTAATGATGTGTTGGTGTTTAGCTACCTTGGTTATATTACTAATGAGGTATCTGTTAAAAGTCGAACGAGTATAAATATTGTTCTAGAAGAAAACTTATCGCAACTAGATGAAGTTGTAGTAGTAGGTTATGGTACTCAAAAGAAAAAGGAAGTAACAGGAGCTGTTGTTCAAGTTAAATCGGACATTATTTCTCGTGCTCCTGTTTCAGACATCGGAGAGTCACTTCAAGGTGTTGTTGCAGGTGTAAATGTTCAAGCCTCAAGTGGTCGTCCTGGTGAGGCTGCTAACATTCAAATTAGAGGTGTAGGTTCGCTATTAGGTAAATTGGAACCATTATATGTTGTGGATGGTGTACCTTACGAATCCAACCCAAATATAGCACCAGATCAAGTAGAAAGTATGGACATCCTTAAAGATGGTGCAGCAGCTTCTATATATGGTGTAAGAGCCTCAAATGGGGTTATTCTGATTACTACCAAAAGAGGTAAGGCTGGTAATTTTGCTGTAAATTTTTCTACTTTTACAGGGATACAAAACATTACTTCAGGAACGCCTTTGATGAATACGCAACAACAATTATTTGCTAATTTTTCTGTGGATAATGTTTTAAATTCTGGCAATCTTCCAGGTTATTTTATTCAAACACCGGAATTATTAGATAATGATACTGACTTTGTTAGTGATGTACAAAATAATAATGCTTTAATTACGAATTATGATATAGGTATTACAGGTGGTAGTGACCAACTAAGTTTAAGTTTTGCAACTAGTTATAACGATCAAGAAGGGGTTGTAATTAAATCTGGATTTAACAGATTAAGTTCTAGATTGACTGCTCAATTTACTAAAGGAAAATTTAAAGCGTTTGCTACTATAGGTTTAACAGAGGAGAATAGACAACAAGAACCTTGGGGTTTATATGAGTATAGTATTGGTCAGCGTCCATGGCAAGTTCCATTAGGAGATTTAGATATTAGTAGTGATAATATAGTTAATATTCCTGTTGATAATACTATTTATTTTGGGTTTTTAGCTAAGCAATTACAAAATGTTGACGATAGGAAAGTGACTTCATCCAATATTGCTATAAATTTAGAATATGAGATAGCAAAAAATCTTAATTATAAAATAAGTTTAAGCAATAACAAATATGATTACAGAAGAAAGTTCTTTAGACCTACGTATTTTATTTATGGTTTAGATGGAGAGTTAAATGCAACGGCTTCAACGCTTGAGGCACAACTTAATGAAGATTACACATTTTCTGACAGAAGAGTTATTGAGAATATGTTAAATTACCAAGTGGAATTTGGTAGTCATAAATTTAATGCTATAGCAGTGTCTTCTTATGAAGAATTTACCTCTAAACAACTTTCAATAGGTGGTATTGGCTTTCCTAATAATGACACTCAAGAGATAGGACAAGCATTTTCAGCAAGTACGCCAAGCAGTTTTGTAAACAGTTACACATTGAGTGGTATTTTAGGAAGAATTCAATACAGTTATGATGAACGCTATTTGTTATCTTTAAGTTTGCGTAGAGACGGTTCTTCAAAATTCGGAGAAGAAAATAGATATGCTTCTTTCCCAGCTGTTTCTGCAGGTTGGAATATTGCTGAAGAAGATTTTTTTAAAAATTCAGCTATTGGGAACTCAGTAAATAGTTTTAAGTTAAGAGCGAGTTATGCACAATTGGGTAATCAAGATGTTCAAGCTTATGTCGCAGGTACCCAAATTGAAACTGGAGTAAATTATTTGTTTGGACCTAATGAAACTTTGGCTTCTGGATTAATACAGAGAAGGTATTCAAATCCAGATTTAAAATGGGAAACAAGTACATCTAAAAATATAGGTATCGATTTTGCAATGTTTAAAAACAGACTAACCTTTACTGGTGATATTTATAGTAATGATCAAAAAGACATGTTGCTACCTTTTCAAACTCCACCTTCAGGAGGTACATCAACTCCAAATGCTTCTTCAGTTTATAGCCCGATTTTTATTAATGCAGGTAAAATGACAAACGAAGGTATTGAATTGGCATTGGGATATAAAGGTCAATTTAATAATGGTTTAAAATATAATATTTCGTCAACATTCACGAAAAATATCAATACAATAGTTGATTTGAATGGTATTAATCGTGGTTATCCCGATGGAAGACCAACGTTTTCGTTAGGAAATAGTATTGATCAAACTACTTTTTTCGCTGTAGGTCACGAAGCGGGTGCGTTCTTTTTATTAAAAAATGAAGGTGTAATTAAAAATGAAGCAGATTTAATTGAATATCAAAAAATAGAGCCTACAGCAAGTCTTGGAGAAATTCGTTATGCTGATATAAATAATGATTTACAAATTGATGAAAAAGATAGAGTTTATGCTGGTTCTGGTCAAGCAGAGTTTGAAGCTGGTCTTAATATAGATTTGTCCTATAAAAATTGGGATTTAACAGTTCAATCTTATTTATCTTACGGTGCAGAATTGTTTAATGGATCGCGTTTCTTTGCTTACACTCAAGGGCGGCACTTAGATCAATTTAGTCAATGGTCTCCGCAAAATCCTACATCTGATATTCCTAGCTTTAGAAACACTGAAGCTTCAGCCAGTGTGAGAGCAAGATCAGACTATTGGTTAGAAGATGGTACGTATCTGAGGATTCGTAACATTACATTGGGTTATTCTTTACCTAAAGAACTCATGGACAAAACTAAAATTGGAAGTGTTAAGTTTTATATAACTGGATTTAATCCTTTTACATTCACTAATTACACAGGATACGACCCAGAAGTTGGGGGTAATGGTATAGGTACTAGAGGAGTTGATAGAGGGAATTACCCTGTAGCTAGAAGATTTGTTTTAGGGGCTAAAATTAAATTTTAACAATAAAAAAAAGAAAAATGATAAAATTAATAATAAAATACAAAGTATTGCCTATTGCAGTTATTGCGTGCGTTATATTATCGCTCTCAAGTTGTAATGAGGAAGAATTTTTAACTGTTGATAATCCAAACTCAATTACAGATGCTACGTTTTGGAATACACCTACTCAATTTAATAGTGCATTAAATACAGTATATGGAGCAATGCAGTTTCAAGCTATTAGTGGTAGTGGGTTATCTCAGGAGATAATAAGAACAGATATTGCGGATACCTATGTTTGGTTCGGAAGATGGAACATTTTCAGACAATTAACTTACACCGATGCTAGTGAGCAATTAGTTGACAAATGGAATCAATTATATATTGGTATATTTAGAGCTAATCAAGTCATTAATAATATTGAAATAGCAGATGCTTCAGTTTTTGCTCCAATGGAAAGAGAAACTATTTTAGCGCAAGCTAGATGTTTAAGAGCTTTCTTTTATTTTGAGTTGATCCATACATATGGTAAAGCAGTAATCCGAACAGAAGTTTCAGTAACCGATTTAAATAAGGCGACTAGCACTATTCAAGAAGTAAACGAGCAAGTCATCATACCAGATTTGAATTATGCAAGATTAAATTTGCCTAAAACGTGGACTGATAGTAAAGATTTAGGAAGAGTAACATCTGGAACTGCAACTTCACTTCGAGGTAAAGTATATTTATTTGATGAACAATGGGGGCCTGCAGCAGATGATTTTAAAGAGGTTATTGAATCGAATGCTTACTCATTAACTCCAAATTCGATGGATAACTTTACAGATCAAAATGAATTTAATTCAGAATCAATTTTAGAGGTAGCCTATAGCTCTACAGCAAATCCTGGAGTCAATGGACAGAATGTAGATGATACGCCATTCTCTTCTGGAGCTGAATCTAATGCTATAGCATCAAATCATACTTCTATTGCATTTGGAGGATTTAATGTAGTAGTTTCAAATTTATATTTACATGAATTATTTACAAATGACGAAATAGACCCTACTAATCCAATTAATACGGATAATGTGCATTCTAGAAGACTTAATGCTTCAATATGTCCTAAAGGTTTTGAGGGCACTTATTATGGTGTAGATAAAGACGATGAGAACGCTTCCAAAGTTCACCAATATAGTGGATTGGGATTAACAGCATTAGTTAAAAAATATACTAATTGGTACCAAGGTACGTCTGAAATACCATTAAACCGTAGTGGTATCAATTTTAGGCACATTCGTTTAGCAGACATTTACTTAATGTATGCAGAAGCTGTTTTAAATGAAAGCTCTAATGTTGCTGAGGCAATAAAATATATTGATTTAGTTAGAAAGAGAGCAGGAGTTAAAACGATACAGCAATACTTGGATGCTAATAGTAATACATTTCCGCAACTTCATATTAGTAAGCAAGTTTATGGTCCAGATCAACCTATGGTTAATCCATCAAAAGAGACTATAATGACACATATTAGAATGGTTGAAAGACCTCTAGAACTTTGTTTTGAGGGACAAAGATGGAGAGATTTAGTACGTTGGGGTATTGTTAAAAGTGCACTTACAACGATGGGTAAAGACTTAGAATGGAGAAGAGATAATTTTGAGGATATTGAAGGAAAGGAACCTTTGAATATTACAGGATCTGTAAATTTACTTTCTTTAATCGGAATAGAAAAGTATAATTCTACTGCGCATGATTATTTTTATATTCCTGCAGCTGAGCAACAATCAAATGATGGATTGTAATAATAGATTTTAATCTAAATATAAAAAAAATGAAAACAGAATTTAAATTATTAATATCAATATTAGTCATTGCGTTTAGCTTACATTCTTGTAATGACATATACGACGATTTAGAATTGCCTGAGGCTAACAGTAGAGTTATAGTAAACTCGCAAATGGATTTCGATAACACGGTTAGAGTTGGTGGTAGTATCACTTTTGGTGATATTTCATCTGGTGTTGTATCAAGGTTATGGACGTTTCCAGAAGGCATTGCTAATATTTCTGGATCTGACAATGATGTAACGGCAACCGTGCAAAATGTTAAAGCTTTCTTCAATGTTCCAGGCATATACGATGTTACTTTGAATCAAGTATTTAAAGGAGATGCGTATGATTTGGATAGTCCAGATCCAATTGGAACAGACGTAAGCTCTACTATTAAAGTAGTAGTACTTCCTCAAATTAAAACTGTACTTAAAGCATTTGCTTTAAATGTTGATGGTTCTGAAGGAGCAGAGTTAAATTTAAAAAGTGGAGAAAAAAATGAAGTAACAGCAGGACGCATGGTACGCTATATTATTGAATCTGCTGAAGGAGCACCAGCTAATATTTCTTGGACTACAGGTGCCACAGTATCTAATTTATCTGAGGATAAGATGATTATCGACGTTAGTTATAAAAGAGTAGGTAACTATAATCTTGAGTTACTTGCAAAAACAGATAGACCTTTTGGTGAAGAATTAACAACTTTTACAGATTTAATTACCGTTATACCTTCAACAGATCCAGTAACTTTAGATAGAGTATTTGAGAAAGATGGTCAGACCATAGGTCTTGAATTTAGTAGAGAGATGGATCCTGATAGGATTAACAAAAATGATTTTGTAGTTAATATCGAAACTGCTGGCGGAGCTACTTTATCACCCGCTATAAGTGCAATTACGGTAGATCCAATAGAAGGTAATATTGTGTTAATAAATTTAGAGGACCTCTATTACAATGATGATGCGGTTAAAGTATCTTACACTCCCGGAATATTAAGTACACTTGACGGTGTAAATGCAACAGCATTTACTGATGCTGTTTTAACTGATATTATTACAACAAATATTTTAGCAGGTAGTGATTATGATTATAGTTTTGAAACTTCAGCAGATAGTAAATGGCAAAATTTAGGTTGGGGTGGTTTTGATAAATATACAAGTACAATTTCTACAAATAGAGCCAAAGATGGTTCTAAAAGCTTGTATATCGAAATGCCAGCTGGAGACGGAATGATCATGGGACATAGAGATGATGCTGGTGAATTTATTAGATTTGCTACAAAATCTGGTACGCTTTATGAAATAGGTGCTTGGGTATATGTAACAGATTTAGGTGGTTATACTGCTGGATCTCCACCAGATTTACGCTTTTATTGGAACCCTGATACAGATTGGGGAATTGGAAGTACGGCTGACTTCACAACAGATTTTCCAACTAATGAGTGGGTGTATGTTTCTTCTCGTACAAATGGTTTTGGATCTGCTGATACTTCATTTATGATTAGAGGATTCAATGGGCCAAGTCCAGCTACTTTTAAGTTCTATTTGGATAATATTACGGTTGCAGAGTTAAAGATTAGACCTTAACACTTAAACTTTTATATAATTTATTTAAAAGGGTGTCTTATTTTAAGATACCCTTTTCTTTTTAGATACAATTCGAAGAAAGGTAAGTTTTTAAACTTCATATAAGCATGTTTTAAATAAGTTATGGTAAAAATTTATTACATATTAAGTTCCTCTTTTCTAAAATTACTTGGTGTTTTTCCTGTAAATTTTTTGAAAATTCTTATAAAATAGGACATGTTATCTAATCCTACTTTTTCTGCAATTTCGGTTAAAGAATCAAAAGTTGTTAAAAGTAGTAATTGTGCTCTTTGTATACGTTTAGATTGAATATATCTAATAGGTCTCATTCCAAAATTCTTCTCAAAACTTTTTGAGAAATGATCTTTACTAAGGTGGCAATAAGCAGCTAAATCTTTAACGGTTAGTTTTTGGTTTAAGTTTTCAGAAATGTAAATAATAGATTTATTTATATTTTCATTTTTTGAAGTATGAGACAGATTATTAGCGTCCTTAATAAATTTTGAAAATAATACAGATAAAATACCTTTAGTTTCTAAGTAGCGTTTTGTGCTAAGCCTTTCATTTTGTTTATTAAACTTTTGGAAAGCTGTTTGATTATCATAAGATTTTGGTTTGCTATTAATGAGTGAACGCTCAGGGTTTATTTCAAGTAACCGTTTAAAAAACTGTAAATCTTTGGTAGAAGCTTCAATTTCATATTTAAAATTTCTAAAATTATAAATAGACAGCCCATTGCCTATTTCTTCTAAAAAACTAATATAATATTGTTCATGATAAAAATCGCATTTATATCTGCTATACGTATTGCTGGGAATTAAATACATATGGTTCGGTTTTAAATAAAACTCTTGATTATTATGATACACTTTTGCGGTTCCAGAAGTTATATAATACAGTCTTGAAAATGGACTAAAAACATTATCAAAATCCCAAGTATCGTCTAATGAAGCGAAACCTATATTTAACAAATTAAGTTTTAATAATTGTAAGTATTCTTGCATAGTTTTTCTAAATTAAAATAACTACATGCATAATATTTGTTATAAAAATACATTTTTTATAATTTTAATTATTTTTGATGTCATATATACTTTCTTTTTATAAGCTATACTCTAGCATCAAGCGATTAAAAGTAAATAAAAAGACTGTAAAAATAAAAATTTAATATTGCTATGTTTATCAGCAGAAACTAAATATTCAACTGTTCTTCTCTAAACGCTCCAGGAGATTTTTTAGAAAGTTTCTTAAATGTTCTTGAAAAATACGATACATTTTTAAAACCCACTTGTTCTGCTATTTGTTCTACAGAATTAAAAGTTGTTAATAGCAGGAGTTGAGCTCTTTCAATACGTTTTTGTTGTATGTATTTATTTGGTCTTATTTCAAAGGTTTCTTTAAATACTCTTGAGAAATAATCTGTATTTAAATTGCAAAAAGTTGCTAGTTTTTCAACACTTATATCTTGATGTAAGTGTTGTGCTATATAGATAATAACCTTATTAAAATCCCCTTTAAAAAGATCTGTTTTTTTCGAAGTATTTGTGTTTTTTATAAATCTTGAAAGAAGGATAGAAATAATACCTTTAGTTTCTAAATAATAATCTTTAAAAAGACTCTCATTCTTAGTATTTTCTTTTTCCTTAAAATGATTTAGTATATGTGCTTTAGGAACACTATTACTTACTGCCATGTCTGGATTTATTTTAAGTAACCGCTTAAAATATTCAATATCAGATTCAGTTGCTTCAACTTCATAAATAAAATCTTTAAAGTTGTAAATGGATATTCCATACTCAACTTCTTCAAAAAAACCTAAATAAAATTGCTCATGATAAATATCGCATTTGTACCAATTGTAAACATAACTTGGAACAAGATAAATGTGTTTGGGTTTTAAATTAAATGTCTGATTTGTATGGTTAATTAGTGCGTTTCCCTTTGTAACATAAATCATTCTTGTAAACGGGCTAATCACATTATTATAATCCCATTGCTTACCTAGTTTAGCGTATCCCACATGTAATAATTTTATATTTAATGAGGATAATAGTGTATTCATAATTAGTTTTATTTTTAAAAATTCACCTTAAATTATGTGTTGATTATCAATTTAAAGTTTTGTAAAAATAAGAAAAAGTCGGAAATGTGCATTCTATTGTCTGATTAGAATAGGATTAATTATTGGTTAGTAATTAAATTTGTAATGTTCAATAGCTGTTTATTATGAATAAAGGTATGAGGTTTTTTGCCCATTTATTAGGTGTACTATTTATGTTTTCGTGTGGTGGTCCAGATTTACCTGAAAGCGTTTATGTGGAATATCAAAAACTTCCGAAGAAAATAGATTTCAATCAACATGTTAAACCTATTCTATCGGATAAGTGTTTTTTATGCCATGGTCCAGATGCTGGAAATATAAAAGGGGGATTACAACTTCATACTGCGGAGCATGCTTATGCAGAGCTTTCTGAAAATCCTGGTAAATATGCTATTATACCAAATGATTTAAAGAAAAGCGAATTTTTTCATCGTATCATGACCGATGATCCTAATACAGTTATGCCCGAACCAAGTTCTCACTTATCGCTTAGTGATTATGAAAAAGCAGTGTTTGTAAAGTGGCTTGAAGATGGTGCAGAATATAAAGATCATTGGGCATTTCTAAAACCAACAAAACATGATATTCCGAAAGTTAAAACAAAAAACCAAGTGGCAAATCCTATAGATAATTTTGTTTTAGCTGAGCTTGAACTACAAGATATGCAGTTGTCTAAAAAAGCTGATAAGGAAATTTTATTACGTAGAGCATCTCTTGATTTAACAGGTTTGCAACCAACTATTGATGAAATAGAGGTGTTCTTAAAAGATAATTCTGAAAATGCTTTTGAAAAACAATTAGATAGATTACTAGGTTTATCGACATATGGAGAACAACGCACTTTAGATTGGATGGATTTAGCACGCTATGCAGATACGCATGGTTATAGTGTTGATTGGTATAGAGATGTGTCGCCTTGGAGAGATTGGGTTATTAAATCCTTTAATGAGAATATGCCTTATGATCAATTTATGCTTTGGCAACTTGCTGGCGATATGTTACCAAATGCCACAAAAGAACAGCGTTTAGCAACGACCTTTAATAGACTTCACCCTCAAAATTTAGAAGGTGGTATTATTGATGAAGAGTTCAGGTCTGAATATGTTTCAGACAGAACAGCAACGGTATCTCAAGCATTTATGGGATTAACAGTAGCTTGTGCTAAATGTCACGACCATAAATACGACCCTATTTCACAGAAAGATCATTTTGAAATATATAGCTTTTTCAATAATGTAAATGAAACGGGGCTTATCCCTTGGGATTTAGCTACACCAGTTCCTAATATGATGCTTCCAACTAAAGAGCAGGAGCAAGTGCTTGCATATTTAGAAACTCTAGTTGATGAAAAAGAAAAAAACATAGAAACTACAGTTGAAACTGAGTCTGAAAAAATTGATAATTGGATAGCAGAAGAAGGTTATAAAAACATCAAAATTAATAGTGAACCTTATGGTTTAGTAGCAAGTTTCGATTTCAATCAAAAGAATTTAAGAAATAAAATTCCTCAAAATAAAAAGCAAAATGTAAAAATGCGTCAACAATTTGGCGATAACCAAAAGCAAGTCTTTAAAGAAGGCGCCTCTGGTTACGGATTGTTTATGGATGGCGACTCTTGGATGGATTTAGATAAAATTGGAATTTACAAAAGGTACGAACCTTTTAGTATTGGTATTAAGGTTTTTATTCCTAAAGATTTAGAAAATGGTGTGATTTTTCATAAAATGCAAGGTCCCGAATTACATAGTTATAGGGGTTATCATTTAAATATAAAAAACAATAAAATTGAAGCGTTATTAGCTCACGTTTGGCCTGATAATGCTATTGCTACACAATCTTTAGTAGATGTTCCAAAAGAAAAATGGATTCAATTAACCATGACCTATAATGGCTCTAGTAAAGCTAAAGGTGTAAATATTTTTTTAGATGGTGAAAAACTAAAAACCGAAATTATAGTTGATAATCTTTATAAGGATATTGTTTTCAATAGTCAAGATATTGGTATATATGAAGGCAAAACCGAACCTGGTTTAAGAGTTGGAGCTATATGGAGAGGTAAAGGGCTAGGAGGTGGCATTGTAGATGATTTAAAGGTTTTTAACCGGGAATTAACCGAAATTGAGGTTATACAAATTGCAAATAAAAATCGTTTAGCTCAGCTTTTTTCGAAATCTAAAAATGATATTTCTACAGATGAAAAAACCTTACTCACCAGATATTACTTAGTTAACAAATCAGATACTTATAAAAACCATCTTAAAGATTTAAAAGCAACCAGAAAAGCATATGTAGATATTATAGAGCCTGTAAAGGAAATTATGATAATGAAAGAAATGGAAACGCCAAGGCAAGCTTATGTTTTGGATAGAGGGCAATATGACTCGCCTACAGATTCGGTTTTTCCTGATGTTCCCGAACGTATTTTTCCTTTCCCAGACAGTTTACCGCGAAACAGAATTGGTTTTTCCAAATGGTTAACACATAAAGAGAATCCATTAACATCGCGCGTTACAGTAAATCGCTATTGGCAAAATATTTTTGGTAGAGGGATTGTAAAAACGTCCGAAGACTTTGGGAATCAAGGCGAACTTCCTAGTCATCCTAAATTGTTAGATTGGTTGGCTATTGAATTTATGGAATCGGGTTGGGATGTTAAGGCACTTCATAAATTAATTATGATGTCTAACACCTATCAACAATCTAGTATTGCTAGCGAAAAATTATTAAGTATTGATAAAGAAAATAAATTTTTAGCCAGAGGACCTGCAAAACGTCTTTCAGGTGAAATGCTTAGAGATAATGCGCTATTTGCCTCTGGGATTTTAAATAAAAAAATAGGAGGAGAGAGCGTAAGTCCATACCAACCTCCAGGATTGTGGTTGGTTAATGGAGATGTTTATAAACCAAGTTCAGGCGAAGATTTATTTAGAAGAAGCATGTACACTATTTGGAAACGAACCGTGCCGCATCCAACTCTTGCTACATTTGATGCACCAACAAGAGATTTATGCACCACAAGACGTCAAGAAACAAATACGCCACTTCAAGCTTTAGTATTATTAAATGACCCTACATTTGTTGAAGCTTCCAGGGTTTTAGGTGTAAAAATGACAACTTACGATACTATTTCTGAAGGTATTTCAAAAACCTTTAGAAAGCTTACAGGGCGAACTATTAAAAACGAAGAACTTGACATTCTATTAAAAGTTCAAAAAATGGAATTAGAAAAGTTTAAAAAGTACCCAAATAAAGCTGAAGGTTGGATAACTTTAGGTGAAAAGATAATGGATCCAATTAATGATAAGTCATTAGTTGCAGCCAATGCAGTTGTAGCATCTACCATTATAAATTCTGATGCTTTTATAACTAAACGATAATTTTGAATTAAAAGATTTAAGCCATGTGTGATCATCATGATATATTAAAGTCCAATAATAAAGACTTGCAAAGTATTGAAAAGCAGTTCGATAGACGGAACTTTTTAAAGAAAACATCTTTAGGTCTTGGTGCATTAGCATTAGGGAGTTTATTAAATACAGAAAAAGCTTGGAGTTCTATCGGGAATGCAAACACTACGGAAGCTATACTTGATAGTTACAATAAAAACAGATTAGGGCTGCCACACCACATGCCAAAAGCGAAACGCATCATTTACTTGTTTCAAAGTGGTGGGCCATCACAAATGGATTTGTTTGATTACAAACCTAAATTGGTGGATATGTTCGGTCAAAATTTACCAAAATCTGTTATTGGCGGACAAAGACTTACCGGAATGAGTGGGAGCCAAAGTACACTTCCTATCGCTCCATCATTATTCAATTTTAAACAGTATGGAGAATCGAGAGCTTGGGTAAGTGAAATTATGCCATATTTATCAGAAGTAGTTGATGATTTATGTTTTATGAAAGGCATGCAAACCGATCAAATTAATCATACACCTGCCATTACTTTTTTCCAAACGGGGCATCAGTTAGCAGGTCGTCCTTCCATTGGAGCATGGTTGAGTTATGGATTGGGAAGTTCTAACAATAATCTTCCATCGTTTTGTGTACTCCTTACGAAGGATAAAACAGGACAGCCACTTTACAAAAGATTGTGGGGAAATGGATTCTTACCAGCGGAACATCAAGGCATTCAATTTAGAGCAGCTAAAGATGCGGTGCTCTACTTGAATAATCCTGATGGTGTAAAAGCAGAAGATAGAAGACGACAATTGGACTATCTAAAGGAACTGCAAGACATACAATATAAGGAGGTAGCGGATGAAGAAATTAAAGCGCGTGTCAAGCAATATGAAATGGCTTACCGCATGCAAACCTCTGTTCCTGAAACGATGGACGTAACAGGTGAACCTGATCACATTTATGAAATGTATGGTG
>ENA-ORXM01003676-ORXM01003676.1-marine-metagenome-genome-assembly--contig:-NODE-3676-length-14795-cov-7.864248_pt1 | contig 14795 bp, 12 predicted proteins | sample MGYA00237867_ERZ511480 | MGnify/ENA primary metagenome ERZ511480 (study PRJEB26309, sample SAMN06266103) | marine metagenome | isolation source: Algal blade | place: United Kingdom:Sidmouth, United...
GCCATCGCCCATATTTATGTCAAGAATGGCAATATCGGGATTTAAATTTTCAACACAGTCTAACGCTGACGATACATTTGCGTATGGGCCTAAAACCTCAAAGCCGTTTTCTTCGAGCATTTTGGCCAAACTAAAGGCAATAAGTTGTTGATCATCTAAGACTAGAACTTTGGGTAAAGGTGTCATTTGCGCGCCTCTTCTAAAGGGAAAACCAGTTTGTAAAATAATCCTGCTGGGGTGATTGCGTATGTTGTATGACCCTGGACTTCAGCTGAAACAATTTTTGACAGTAAGAAGCTACCAAACCCGCCTTTGGGTTGCCCTTGTGGCAGGTTTCCAAGGTCACCTTTCTCTGCCCACATGAAAGTTGCGATCCCGTCCTTGAGAGATGTTGTTATGGTGACATTTCTGTCTGGCATACTTAAGGCTCCATGCTTGCAGGCATTTGTTATTAGCTCATGAATAGCCATTGATATGACCTGAACATAAGGCGGTCGAATGAAGAGAGAGGGTCCTTTAATACTATACAGCTTTTTTTTCGGGCCGACATAGGCGAGAAACTCTTTTTCAATAATGGATTTTATATCAATGCTTTTACCTTCATTCCTATTGACTAAGGAATGGGTGTTCGACATCGATAAAAGTCTGTCCTCCAGGGATGTAATGTAGTTTTCAATATTGTTGTCTTCTGGTTTTGAGAGCCTAATGACGGATAAAACAGTCGCAAGCGTATTTTTAACGCGATGTTGAAGCTCATTGATAAGAAGTTGGTTATGTTCTTCCAATTTGCGTTTTTCTGTAACGTCCCGAACAGTGCCTAATAAAAGAACGGCTGTGTTGTCTTCAAAAGAGCAGGTGGCCACTGTTCGAACCCACCGCATAGGTTCTCCATTACGAGGGATAACGCGAAAATACAGATCCATTACCCCGTTCCCATCCGGGTCAAGCGCTTTAGCCGTCATGTCATCATGCAGGGCGACATCTTCGGGGTGAACGCCAGAAATCACAGTTTCATATGTAATCTCTTCGTCGTCAGGAATGCCCCATATCTTACCCACGCGAAGGTCCCAATTTGCTATCCCCGTTTGCGGATAAAATTCAAAAACGCCTACATTGGCGGCTTCAAGGGCGGCGGACAAACGATGGACTTGGTCATCAAGAATACGTTTGTTTTTGGATTGTGTTATTGTCTTAACGTCGGGCATAATTCCGCACTTCTAAATAATTTAGACGCCAACTACCACTGTAAATCGACTCAATTGCTACGAGGATATAAAAATTAAACATACATTAGGAAGCAATTGGGTAACATACTTAAAACTATTCTATACGGGTGTCGAATACTAAAAAGTCCGACAATTCCTGTGATTTATGCTAAGGTGAAACCGTGAAACATGTTTTGATAATGGAAGACAATGCGCTTCTTGCTAATGATTGGCGAGGTGTCTTTGAGCTTAACGGTCATAAGGTTACACTTACGCATAATGGTGACGCCGCTATTGCTCACTTGGAAACTACTGAGTTTGATCTCGTGATTACTGACTTGTTTGTCCCCAATGCAAAGGGTGGGCTTCATGTAATAGGTAAATTAATGACAATGAAAGCGCGCATGCCGCCAACCATAGCTGTCACAGGCGAAAGACGGTACACGGATGACCCAAAAGAAAAAAACTATTTCTTGAGGCAAACCAAACAATTAGGCGTGTCCGCAACAATTGAAAAACCATTTGCACCAGCTGAACTCCTGTTGATGGCAGATGAGTTTTGGAGTCGAGAGGATTAGAAGCTATCCTAGGTGAGTATACCCCCTTTTGCGTATTAAGACCTAAACTAACGTTCTGGGACCAAGTGGAACCGTCACACTTGTCATTTTTGCGGGTATTATTTGCTTTGGAGTAGAGTAGGGATTAGCTCAGTTCCTTACTTGGCGCGGTTTTAAGCTGCTCTTCTTGCAAGCCTTATTCACCAATCTCAAACGTAATATTGACAGTCACAGACAGGGTCTGCTCTCCGCCTGAAATAGATGTGGACATACCTGCAGCTGCGCCGCCCGTATTATGCATAACGTTCGCCATGCGTTGCGGCAGCCCGGAACTATGCGTGTTCTCATTCATACGCAAAACCCGTCCCAAAGACAGGCCTGCAGCCTCCGCCATTTCCTCGGCTTTGCGGCGCGCTTCCACGACGGCTGATTTGCGGGCTTTAGACTTTGCTGCGACTGAGTCTTTGATACCAAAGCTCACACCATTAATATTATTGGCTCCTGCAGAAACGAGCGCGTCAATCATCGGGCCTACACGCTCCAAGTTTTCGCTTTTTGCGGAGACAGTATTGCGCGCTTGATAGCCTATGATGCGAGGCTGATTGCGGTTTTCTTTGTAATCATATTGCGGATTGAGCGAGAGCTGAGAAGTCTTGATATGGCGTTTTTGAATACCTGCAGCTTCAAGCGCGTCAAAAATGGCTTTCATCTTCTCTGCATTCGCTTGCATGGCGTCATTAGCATTCGTCGCTTGAGTCACGACACCGGCCGATACTGTCGCTAGATCAGGGGCTTGGTAGCTGTTCCCAGTCGCCGAAACAGATATTTGTCCCGGGCCGTCCATAGTCTCATGTGCGATTGCAGGCGAGGCCATTAGAAGCGTGCTGCCCAATATAAGGGGCGCGAGTAAAAACTTAAGTGAGGTCATTATCATCTCCTTTATACGGCAAGGTAAGCATATAGAGGCTGAATGACCAGAGAGTATGGCAGTGTCATGTTTTGGGGTTTTCTTCTTGAGTTTATAAGCGTTTTCAGGCTGACAAAATAAAACACCAAGCTATGAACCAGCCGCCGGAACCTTACGTGCGTCCACAGTTTCATGTCTTAAAAGGTTCACTATTTTATTGCCTTATTGACCATAGGCGGCAATGCTGATTTCGCGATGTTACATTGAGGCCTGACATGACACTCATACGAAAAATCTTATTAGCGTTGATACTCTGTATGAGTTTTGTTTCTGTTGCCTCGGCCCAGATAACAGAGGCTCCCATTGAGGACCCTGAGCCTATCATTGAAGTGCAGTCTACAGATGAAGCAGATGCTAAAATTAACGACCGGATAGAGAGTATATTTGCCAAAATAGAGGGCATAAAGGGCGTGAGTGTAAAGGTTGAATCGGGCGTTGTGACCTTGTCTGGAGATGTGGCGAACGAAACGCTCGCCGGTGATGCTAAAGATATAGCTATTCGAACAGCAGGCGTTGTCACAGTTAAAGACGAGATTAACCGAACACTTGATGTCAGAGGAAATGTTGCCCCTGTGTTGCAGGGGTTTCAGGATAACCTCTACGCGTTCTCGCGCGCTTTACCGCTTATTGTTTTGTCCCTGCTTGTCTTTCTAATCTTTGCCTTTTTGGGAGGGCGTCTCGTCCGCTTTTCTGCGCTATGGCGAAGGATTGCGCCCAATCCGTTTCTAGCCGAGCTTCTGGCGCAGGCGTCCAGATTAGTCTTGCTTGCCACGGGCGCTATCCTTGCGCTTAATCTATTAGGGGCCTCAAAATTTGTTACCACCATATTAGGCGGTGCCGGTGTTGTTGGAATTGCGATCGGTTTTGCTGTGCGGGACTCGATGGAAAATTACATCAGTTCAATTATGCTGAGTTTGCGCCAACCTTTTCGCGCCAATGATCATGTTGTCATTAACGAGCATGAAGGGATCGTTGTTCGCTTGACCTCGCGCGCTACTATTTTGATGACCCTTGATGGCAATCATCTGCGTATCCCAAATTCGGTCGTTTTTAAGGGTATTATTTTAAATTATACAACAAACCCTGAAAGACGATTTAATTTTGAATTAGGCGTCGACGCCGAAGACAACCCTATCGCGGCCATGCAGGTTGGGCTTGAGGCCATCAAGCAACATGACTTTGTTTTGACAGACCCTAAACCAGGCGCATCAATAAAGACTGTTGGAGATTCTAATATCGTCATCAAGTTTACAGGGTGGGTCAAACAATCTGAAACAAATTTTTCAAAAGCCCGGAGCCTGGCAATTCAATCAGCTATGACAGTTTTGGACGAACAAGGGTTTACCCTGCCGGAGCCCATCTACCGCCTGAGATTTGATGCGCCTATTCAGCAAGCTTTAGACGGCGGGTCTGTGACGACACGATCACCTAAAGCAAGGGCAAATCAGACGCCAAAAAAGAAAGACGAGCCGGTCATCGCGGCTGAAACGTTGGACGTCTCGCCTGATACTCATCTGGCAGATAAGGTCAGCGAAGAACGCTCACTAGACGGAGATAATAACTTGCTCGATTCTGACAGGCCCAAAGAGTAGAGGTGAGTTTATTTTGGTTCATGAAATTATTAAGTCTCCTTTTGGAGGCTTAATAATTAGCGCATATACCGTTGGCCTTAGCTATAGCGTTAAACCGTAAGGTTAGCCCTCTTAACACGCTTAAGGGCGCACAATCTCAAACCAATATTCTGGGTCTTCTATGAGGTCGAAAAAGGCTTTTATCTTTAGCGGATTGCCGCTCATTTTAACCGAGCCGTCTTTGCGCAAATCCGCAACGGTTTTTTGTTTCAGGTTGAGCGCGTCGAGTCCGGCGCGAGTTATGCTAAGCGTTGGGATGTCGTCTTTGGTGGTGCCCATGCGGTGATGCAGCGCGCCGCCTGAAAGGAAAAGATGTGCTTTATCCTCCGTATCCGAAATTACAAAATTAAGTTCGAGATCTTTCTTGGCCGCTTTGGTGCCGTCAATTTTTACGGCGAGTAAATCGAAATATAAATTCATTGGAATGGATTTAATCATGTCAGGGCTGGCCGTATTAGGGCGCGGTAAGTCCATCACGCCCAAGGTTAATTCCTGCGCGCCCGTCAAATAGAAATTACGCCAAGAGCCAGACTCCGCCTGATAGGCCAGCTGCTGATAGGTTTTCGCCAATAGATTTGCCGCCGCGTCATTATCAGGCTGGGCAAAGACAAGATGGTTAAGCGCGGTAGCGGCAAAGCGAAATTCGCCGTTATCATAATCGGCTTGAGCCTTATCGAGCAGGGCATCTGCGCCGCCAACATAGTCCACAAATTTCTTAGCTTCCGCTGTGGGTGGGAGAGGGTTGAGGTTGGCAGGGTTGCCGTCAAAATATCCGAAATAAAGCTGATATTGCGCTTTGGAATTATGGCTGAGCGTACCGTAATAATCGCGATTGGCAAATTGCGAGGCGGTGCTGTCAGGCAGGTTCAATAGCTCCGGAATTTCGTGCATGGTATAGCCTTCATTGGCGAGGCGCACGGTTTGGTCATGAATGTAGCGGTAAAGATTACGCTGTCCTACCCAAAGCTCGGCGACATCTTCTTGGCCCCAAACAGGCCAGTGGTGTGAGCCGAAACTGACATCGGTTTTATCGGCATATTTCTGGATGGCTTCATCAATATAGCGGGCCCATAATTTACCGTCCCGCACTTTGGCGCCGCGCGGGGTGTAAAGATTATGGAGCGTGTGATTGATAATTTCCGCCTGACAAAAGGCGCGTTGCTCTGGCATGTAAAACATAAATTCGCTGGGCGCTTCGGCCCCGAGGGTCAGCATAAATTCTATGGGAATACCGTCCACCTCAAAGCTCTCAAAATCTTCCGTCACATCGCGTGTGGGATAAAGCAGACCGGGCTGCCCGCTGGAAATCGCTTGGCCCAAACCGACGCCGACTTGACCTTCGGGATTGCGCGGGAGGAGGCCTCCAAACATATAACTGGCGCGGCGGCTCATCGCATTACCCGCCAAAATATTTTCGCTCACCGTTTCGAGGACGAAGCCTTTCGGGGCGATAATTTCAAAATTCGCAGCCTCAATCTCTTCTTCCGTAAAGAGACCGCGAATGCCGCCATAATGGTCGATATGGCTATGGGTGATAATCACCGCGCTGATGGGTTTTACGCCAAGCTCTTGGTCCACCAAAGCTTTGGCGCGGGAGGCGGCTTCCTTGCTGATAAGTGGGTCGACGACAATCCATCCCGTTGCGCCTTCTATGAAAGTTACGTTGGAGAGATCATAACTGCGCACCTGATAAATGCCGTCCATGACTTCGAAGAGCCCGTTTTTGGCAAGCAGTTTGCTCTGCCGCCAAAGGCTTGGGTTGACCGTGCCCGGCGCGTCGCCTTTAACAAAATCATAGCTTGTCGGATCATAGGCGGGAATGCCGTCTTTAAAGGTCGCGATGAAGCCTCTCTCCGCACGCTCAAAATCGCGGCGGTCAGAAAAGTCGAGCGCTTTGACCGAGGCTTTATTCGCCGCGATGGTGGCGGGGTGGACTTCGGTGGAGGCTTTCGCGTTTGTCGTTTGCGTTTCAGTTTCTGGGCTGTTTTGCAGCGGGGCGCTTTTTTGAGACCCTGTAGGGGCGCAAGCGCTGAGCAAAAGTGATAGACCGAACCCGATAAATAAATGGCGCATTTCATTCCCTCATATCTTTTCGAATTTCATATCTGTCATCCTCCCTGCCGTCGAGCTTTTCATTTCCAATTTAGCGCTCTGCGTGGCAGTTAGGCGCGATGGATATTAAAACACGAAAAACACGTGCGCGGGTGCATGCCAAACAGAAACGAGCCGAGGCGCATAATGCTTTGGCGGCTGTGCAGTTATTGGAACATGTACCGAGTGCGATTTTTAAGGGCCGCATCATTGGCGGCTATTGGCCTTTGCCAGGAGAGCTTGATATTCGCCCTTTGCTGAACGCTTGTCACGCGCAAGGACATAGCCTCGCTCTGCCGTGCACGCCGCGCAAGGGGAAGCCTTTGACTTTCCGAGACTGGACACCCACTGATGACTTAAAAGCGGGGCCATATGGCACGCGGGAACCTCACCCTGAAAAAGCGCAAGTTGTGCCAAACCTTGTATTAGTACCGCTCTTGGCCTTCACAAAACACGGCGAACGTCTGGGCTATGGCGGCGGGTTTTATGACCGCACATTGGCAAAACTGAAAGAGGCAGGCGAGGTTTTTACTTGCGGTATCGCCTATGCTGCGCAAGAAGCGGCGACCTTGCCGACGGATGAGCATGATCAGAGTTTGGACGGCATTTTAACAGACACCTATTTCAAGGGCTTCACATGAGATTTGCTTTTTTCGGAGATGTCGTCGGGCGTTCAGGTCGGCAAGCTGTAGTCAAACATCTTCAGCGCCTGCGCTCTGATTTGAAACTGGATGCTGTTGTTGTAAATGCTGAAAACGCGGCAGGCGGTTTTGGGATTACGCGCTCTACGGCGGATGAACTTTACGGCGCGGGAGCGGATGTGCTCACCCTTGGCAATCACAGCTTTGATAACCCGCAAGGCATTAGCGTGATTGAAAATGAGCAGCGTCTTTTGCGCCCCTGTAATTATCCGCCCAATACAGTGACTGGGCGCGGGGCTGGGCTTTACGATATTGGCGGATTTCAGCTCTTGGTGATTAATGTTCTGGGCCGTGTGTTTATGGACTCGCTGGATGACCCTTTTCATGCGGTGGAGCGCGAATTATCCGCTGCGCCTTTGGGCGATGTCGCCGATGCGGTGATTGTTGATATTCACGCCGAAGCGTCCTCGGAAAAACAAGCCATGGGATTTTTCTGTGATGGCCGCGCGAGCCTTGTGGTCGGCAGTCATACACATGTGCCGACGGCGGATACCCATATCCTTGTCAGCGGCACGGCCTACCAAACTGATGCCGGGATGTGCGGGGATTATAACTCCGTCATCGGTATGGAAAAAGAAGAACCTCTCAACAGATTTACGACACGCATGCGCGGCGGCCGCTTTGTCCCGGCGGCGGGTGAGGGGACGCTCTGCGGAATCTTTGTTGAGACGGATAATAAAACGGGGCTTGCGGTGAGGGCAGAGCCGATACGCGTCGGCGGGTTACTGCCAGATAGTGTGCCAGTTCTTTAACGCTGCTGATTAAGGCCTTTTAATTTGAAATGCTGCGATCTAGTCGTCATGGGAGGCTATGAAAAAATTATTGCCCGCCCTTATCCTTCCGCTTCTCTTCGCGCCATTTGCGCAGGCTGAGGATATTCTTTCTATCCTTGAACGTCAGGCCAAGATCGAGCGCGCCGCGCCGCCTGCCGTTAATCCCTATAATTATACGGTTGATGTGCAGATGTCAGGCAAGGAAGGCGACGATGATGAAGTTTTTACAGCTAAGCTTTTTATCGACCCGTCATTAACGCCAGAAAACCGCGTTACCATACTCTCAGCATCCAGTGATGATTACCCTGATGAGTTTGAAGAATTTTTGAAAGAGACTCGAAACGCTGAAACCAGTGCTGAAGATTTAGCAGAAGAGTTTTGGTGTGAGAGTGGAGACAATGATTTGTTTGATGATGACGGAGCAGCTCTTGAAAGTTTGACTGTGATTTCTGAAACGCAAAGCGAGGCCGTTATCAAACCTGATCTGGCTTTGATGGCTAAGATTATGATGGATGGCGACGGTGATGAGGACATGTCCAAATCAGAACGTAAAATGATGAAAAAGATGATGGAGCGCATGGACGGTGAATTTGTTTTGTCCAAGCCTGACGCTCGCTTAAAGAGCTTTAACATCTGGCTGACACGGCCTCTAACAATGGCCATCGTCGCGAAAATCAAAGAAATGGATGTCACGCAAAGCTGTGCCTTAGCGCCAAATGGATTCACCTACACGGACCGCATTACTATGCATGTCAAAGTTAAAGCGCTTGGCGTGGGTATGGAACAAAATATGGATATCCAAATTTCGGATTTAACTCTAAGGTAGCCACGTGGGAACCATTTCTGCTGCGGCGCGTAATTGTAGCATGCCGCACAGAAAGATCTCCATGAAAAAACTCCTCGCATTATTTCCTATATTAGCCATAACCGCTTGCGGCGGGACAGGCGGGGGAGAAGTGGCAGAAATCAACAATGACTGGACGGGTAACGAGATTAAAATCGAGTCCTTTGAAGATGAAGACGTCAAAGGCGTCACCTGCCACATGGCACATTTTGACCGCGGAGTGATTGATCGTCTCTCGAAGGGCGACTGGTTTGAAAACCCCTCTAACGGCTCCATTTCCTGCGGCATTACGGGCCCAGTGACCATTGGCGATATCAATATGAAAAAGGGCGGCGAAGAAGTCTTTAAACAGCGCCAGAGTATCATTTTCAAAAAGTTAGCGGTGCGCCGTGTCTATGATGCCGAGAGCGAGACGCTTATCTATCTGGTCTATAGTAAAAAGATTGTCGATGGCTCGGCTAAGATGAGCCTTGCTACTGTGCCGCTACACGGCGCAGATGTAACGTGGACATCTCGCTAAGCCCGCATTAACACAGGCTCTAACTGGAGGCTGTTGTGACATTTCCTATTTCCGAAAATCTATCGCGCGTTGCGCCCTCTGCGACGATGGCGGTCACGCAAACCGCGCGCGAGATGAGGGCTAAAGGTATCGACGTCATTGGCCTCGGCGCCGGGGAGCCTGACTTTGATACGCCTGATCATATTAAAGCCGCCGCGATAAAGGCCATTCAAGACGGCAAAACCAATTACACGAATGTGGACGGTATTCCCGAACTTAAATCCGCCATCGCCGCTAAGTTTAAACGCGATAATGGGCTTATCTACCAGACCTCGCAAATCAATGTATCCCCTGGCGGCAAGCCTGTTTTGTTCAATGCACTTATCGCCACGCTAGACGAGGGTGATGAAGTTATCGTGCCCGCGCCGTGCTGGGTCTCATATCCTGAAATGGTGAAGTTATGCGGCGGGACACCCGTGGTCGTGCCCTGCGATATGGCGAGCGGGTTCAAGCTCACGGCTGAGCAGTTAGAGGCGGCTATAACGCCGCAAACGCGCTGGCTGATTTTAAACTCTCCCTCTAATCCGACGGGGGCCGCTTACAGCGCCGCCGACCTAAAAGCGCTATCTGAGGTATTGTTACGGCATCCCAAAGTGATGATCCTGACAGATGATATTTATGAGCATGTCGTTTATGACGGATTTGAATTTGCCACCATCGCGCAAGTTGAGCCATCTCTGTATGAGCGCACACTCACCATGAACGGGCTCTCTAAAGCTTACGCCATGACGGGCTGGCGTATCGGTTATGCAGGCGGACCTGAGTGGTTGATAAAGGCGATGGCCAAAGTGATGAGCCAGTCCACGTCCAACCCAAGCTCTATATCTCAATGGGCGGGCGTCACGGCGCTGAATGGTTCGCATGACTTTATTGCTGTCCGTAATGAAGCCTTTGTCTCTCGCCGTAATGCAGTCGTGAAAGGTCTGAACGCCGCTGAGGGTCTGTCCTGCGCTACGCCTGACGGTGCGTTTTATGTCTATCCGAATTGCGAAGAGTTGCTCGGAAAAACATCAAGCGGTGGACAGCTTATTAAAAATGACACAGACTTTGCGACGGCTCTTTTAAAAGAATCGCATGTCGCCGTAGTGCCAGGCGGCGCGTTTCACGGCTCCCCGCATTTTCGTATTTCTTATGCTACCTCTATGGACCAGCTAACGGAAGCCTGCAGCCGTATTCAGGAATTTTGTTCTCACCTGAAATAACCTCATAGGGCCTACCTATCTATGTGATTGAAACTTTCAATTTTAACTATCGGGCCAGCATTCCTATATTAGGACTAAGCATATAGAGGAGACTGACAGATGGATATTAATATCGGAATTAAAGATACAGACCGCAAAGCGTCTGCCGAAGCCGTGTCCCGTCTCATGGCCAATACATACACGCTTTATCTTAAGACACATGGTTATCACTGGAATGTAGAAGGCCCGCATTTCCAACAGCTGCATCTCCAATTTATGGAGCAATATACGGAAATGTGGACGGCCGTCGATGATTTGGCGGAGCGGGTGCGCGCCTTGGGTCATTATGCGCCCGCGTCCTATAAAGCGATGTCAGAGCTCTCTACGATAAAAGAAGAAGAGGGGCGTCCTGACTGGCAAGCTATGGTCAAAAATTTAGCCAAGGGCCATGAAGAAGTCGCGAAAACGGCACGCGAAGTTTTGCGCATTGCTGAAGAGTCTGGCGATGACGCGACAGCTGATGTTGTTGCGCCGCGCGTAACCTTGCACGAGAAAACGGCTTGGATGCTACGCGCGACAGCGAGCTAGGCGGCTGCAGTTCTTAGACTCGCACGGCTTTGCGCGACCCAGTTATCTAAGGCGTCAATAAGTTCCGACTGTTTGACAGGTTTACTCAGATAATCACACATACCGGCACTCAGGCAATCTTCACGGTCATTTTTGAGGGCGTGGCCCGTCAAAGCAATAATAGGTATTGCCGGCAAGCCTTTAGCCTTTTCAATAATTTGGATAAGCTTTGTCGCTTCATAGCCATCCATGACGGGCATCGAAACATCCATGACAATGACGGGGAAGCGGGCAGGATTTACCTTGTAGGTTTCAACAGCTTCAGCGCCATTATTTACAAATACAGGCTTATAAGGCGTGTCAGTCAACATGAGGCGAACGACATCTTGATTTAAACTGAAGTCTTCTGCGACTAATATCTCTATTTTTTCAGTTTTCGTAGACGCATTGGATTTCTTATGCGCTACGGTTTTGGCATCCGTGATTTTCTTAGACGTGTAAGATGGCGTCATCGCATGTACTATAGCTTCATATAAGCGGCCCTCACGAGCAGGTTTTAGCAAGTAACGGGAGATGCCAATTTCTTGAAGGTCTTGACTGGAAATAGGCTGATCACAGGATGAGAGCATGACAATAGGGGTGTAAGGCAGTTCTGTCGACTTGGTGATCATAGCTGCAAGTTGCTGACCATTTATGCCTGGCATCAGAAAATCGAGTATAATCAAATCATAGGGCTTGCCCCGCTCAGCTTCCGTCTTCAGCCGCGTAAAGGCTTCAATGCCGTCATTTACGGCGTCTGATTTAATATCCCAACTGGCCAATTGCTCCATTAGAACCGATCTATTGGCTTTAATATCGTCCACAATAAGCGCGCGTTTCCCGGCAAGGTCTGATGTGTCATATATTTTCGAAGCGACAGATTGGTCGACGGGAAGCGGAATTCTGGCTGTGAATGTCGAACCCTCACCGAGCGTTGAAGATGCGCTAAGACGCCCCCCCATTATCTCTACGATTGCCTTGGAAATGGAAAGGCCAAGGCCTGTTCCGCCATAAACGCGTGTTGTACTGTTATCCGCCTGTGTGAACTTTTGAAAAACAGTTGAGAGTTTTTCAGGTTCAATACCAATACCTGTATCCGTCACGCTTATGGTAACGTATGCCATATCTTCATTGGCCTCGCTGACATCAATATTCGAAATAATATGTCCAGACTTAGTGAACTTGATGGCATTGCCAATAAGATTTGTGATAACTTGCCTGATGCGTCCCCCATCGCCTATGAAATTGGAGCTCATATAGGTTGGATAATTGACAATTAACTCCAAACCCTTTTCCTGAGCATTTGGAGTCAACATTGATGTGACATCACTTACGGCATCTTTCAGGTTGAATGGCATGGGGTCCATTTTAAACGCCCCGGCTTCGATTTTGGAGAAATCCAATATATCATTGATAATGGTCAGCAGGGCTGACGCAGAATTGTTAATGACATTGACAAATTCGCGTTGCCTGTCGTCGATAGTAGAATTTGCAAGCAATTCAGCCATACCCAGAATGCCGTTCATAGGTGTTCTGATTTCATGGCTCATATTCGCTAAAAATTCTGATTTTGCGTGAGAAGCCGCGATGGCTTCGTCTTTGGCACGCTCTAGTTCATTTGCCTGCTTGCGCTCTCGTGTGATGTCCCTATTAAAGCTGCGCAATTTTTGGGGTTTTCCGTCGGCATCACGAGTGAGTTTCCATGTCGTGAGAAACCAGCGAACATGACCTTTACGACAGAAAGATCGAAAAACGCCTTCAAATTTCTCATTCGTTTGGCTTAGTCTTTTTATAGACGCTCTAAATGACTCCTTGTCATCGGGATGGACTATGGAGATTATGCCTTGCGTTTGTATTTTCTTGAGGTCGTCTTTAGAGAAAAAATTCCGTAAGGATTGACTAAGATAGTATTCTTTCGTTTTAAAATCATATGTCCAATAAGCAGCGCTCCCCTGTACGAGCGCTTCTTCCAGAATATGATCTTTTTCGACCAGTTCTGTGACGTTGGTGGACATTGAAATTATGTGCCCGTTAGGCAGTATTTTACGAAGAAATTTATGTGTGGACCCGTTGCCAAGAGTGACAATTGCAGGGGCTTGATCTTCATGCGCCTTTGCGCGCTTTAGCTGATCTTCTTGAGAGAGCTTTTTCTCAGCCATAATCTTTTCGGTCAGCATGCCATTTTCCAGCATGAGCTCATGACATCGTGATAAAGGATCCCCGACCTTCAGATGCTCGGTTGAGATATTTAAGTCACTAAAAACAGATTTACTGATAAATTTATAGTTTAAATCCTCATCCAAGATACTGACACCAACGTCTAACTCGCTGCAGAGTATTCGTAAAAATTCAGAATCAAGACCTTCAGTGATGAGGTTTTGATAGGGATCTGTCGATGTTAAGGCTGGATCAGATGCAATGACCAGGTCAATCCCTAAGTCCAAATCAATTTCCAAATCGACACGTTCCTGCGAAGTAGAAGTTTTTGAATGCATGGTACGCCTCTGCCTCATATTACCGTCCCACAGATGCTTTTTAGAGAGTTAGTGTTAATAAAATGCCAAAAAAAACCGGGCTCTCGGAAATATCCGGGCCCGGTTAAAGTCTTCGCAAAGTATTCGGGGAGAATTGCTTGCGGTATCAAAAGACAGGAAACTATAAGGGGAGGACGCAACCTGTCTTGTGCACTCTATTTAGGGTATTGGGGAGCAGAACAGAAGAGATACAACAGCAGAGTAGCTATGCATATTCGCATAGATTGTTAAGGCTTTGTTTTCCAACACTGGAAATTAGTCCTTAACATGCCAGTTTTTTGTCACTCGCATGAGAAATTCGCGGAAGACTTTAGCTTTGACAGAGCCGCGCAATTCAGTCGGATAGACAAAGAACACGTCAAAAGGCTCGCCTTTGACTTGCGGTAATACGCGAACTAAGCGGCGCGACATGGCGGTCATATAGTCGGGAATGCCTGCCAAGCCGATACCCGCTTCAGCGGCCCTCATAATTCCGTGGAGATTATTGACGCTGAGCACTGGCTCACGGCGTGGGCCTGTTCGGCCCTGTTTTAAGACCCAATTTGCGCTGTTCAGGCCTTTGGGAATAAGGTCGCCAAAAGCAATGATTTTGTGATTGTCCAAATCTTCCGCCGAGGTTGGCGCGCCATATTTCGCCAGATATCCATGAGAGGCGTAAAGGCTTTGGGAAATAGTGCCTAGCTTTCTCTCAATCACATCCCCCTGCGTGGAGGGCCAAGGACGCAGAGCGCAATCAACTTCGAAGGTTGAAAGATCGTGCTCATCATCCTCTAGGATAAGCTGCACATCAATTTCAGGATAGGCATCAATAAATTCCGGCAAAACTGAGGTCAGCCAGTTCGCGCCCAAGGAAATTGGCGTAGAGACGCGCAAACTGCCTTGGGGCTTGTTACGGCTATCAATGACCGAGGCTTGGGCTAAGGCGACCTTATGGGCCATGTCATGGGCCGTATTATAAAGAATACGTCCTTGCTCGGTGAGCGTTAGGCCGCGCGCATGGCGGTGGAAGAGCGGCGTATTCAGGCTCTCTTCTAGCGCGGTAATTTGGCGCGAGACCGCTGATTGCGATATCTTCAAAAGCTCTGCTGCGGCTGTCAAAGACCCTGTCTCTGCGGCGGCATGAAAGGTTTTAAGTTTATCCCAATC
>ENA-ORXM01003677-ORXM01003677.1-marine-metagenome-genome-assembly--contig:-NODE-3677-length-14792-cov-13.216854_pt1 | contig 14792 bp, 11 predicted proteins | sample MGYA00237867_ERZ511480 | MGnify/ENA primary metagenome ERZ511480 (study PRJEB26309, sample SAMN06266103) | marine metagenome | isolation source: Algal blade | place: United Kingdom:Sidmouth, United...
TGGCCGTCATCAGACACCACCTGCTTTTCGCTGATCACCCCTCGGTACAGATAGCGTGAGAGATACTTCAACGCTGGCAGGCCGTTACCGATGGCTCGGCAATCCACGACCCAGGTATCTGGCATTGGATCCTCGGGCATCAGCCCTGCGGTTTTCATGCCCTCGAGCATGCGAGCTCTGAACACCTTGGCCAGTGCCTTATGGGCGAACAGGTACCTGGCTTTCGGGGTTCGCCAACACCGCTGCTTTGCATCGATGGCCCCGCCTGGGATAATCACATGCACGTGCGGGTGATAATCCAGTCGGCGGGTCTGCGTGTGCAGAACCGCACTCTGGCCAATCTCACCGTGCAGGTGTTTATCGTTCCGGGCAAAGTCGCGGCAGGTGCTCACCGCAGCCTCGAACAGCAGCGTATACATTTCTCGCTGGTTCTTCCAGGCGACTCCACGGCACTGGGCTGGCAAGGTGAACGTCACCATGAAATAGTCCACCGGCAGCAGTTTGGCCTGCTGGCGTTCCAGCCAGAGCGTGTTGTCAGGGTTCTGACAACGCTGGCAACTGCGGTGCCCACAAGAGCGAAACGTGCTCCGTGTGTGCTCACAGCCCGTACACTGCCACTGCAATTGCCCGTAGTACTCGGTACGGCAGCGACGCATGGCCGACAACGCGTGCCGATGCGCATCGCCAAGACGGTGCCCATAGTGGTGGACAAAGTCACTAGCGTGGCGCTCAATCGTTTCCAGAAGTGTCATGACAGATCACTCGGTGGCATCGAGTGTGACGGGCAACTGCTCGATCATCGTGTTGATCAACTTAGAGGCGTTCTGCTGGGCAGGCTTGGTCAGTTTGGTGTAGACCAGAGTTGTATTGATCGAACCCTGTCCCAGCTGCTCCTGGATGTGTTGCAAGCTCAAGCCCCGCTCCAGAAGGTGTGTTGCATACGCGTGGCGCAGCGTGTGGGGTGTTACGCGCGTACGGATGCCCGCATCGCGTGCAATGCACTTGATAGCCCGTTGCACACCGCTCTTGTGCATTGTCTTGATGGCGCGATAACGCTCTTGGGCGTTGAGCCCGGCAGGAAACAGCAAGCTTGGATGGCGATGTGTGGCCCAGTATCGGCGAAGGCTGACGAGCGTGCGTTGAGGCAGGATCACGTATCGATCCTTCTTGCCCTTGCCCAGGCGTACGTGAATCCGCATCTGGGCGGCATCGATGTCCTGTACCTCCAGCGACAAGGCCTCCACCAGACGCAGTCCCATACTGTAGGCGCACAGGAAGTAGGCCTCGTAGCGTTGTTCCCGGGTGGTGTTGATCAAAGCAGCCACTTGATCATAAGTGATCACATCAGGCAGGGACTTGACCTTCTTGGGTTTGACGATATCGCCCCAGTCCCACTGCTTCTTTAGCACGTGCTTGAAGAAAAAGTTCAACCCGGCTCGGTCCGAGTTGACGGTGCTCCATGAATGCGAGTCGATCAGTGAGACGAAGTGTTCGCGAAACTGATCCTGAGTGATACGATCAGGGCAACAGTCATAGGCCGATACCACACGCCGCACAGCCCGCGCGTAGATGTCGCGGGTAGTGTCGGCCATGTCCTGTAGCTTGAGGGCGGTGAGATGTTTCTGATACTGTCTATTGAAGCGGCGTTGTTCGTTGGGTTGCATGATAGTGAATCCTCAATGGCACACTCCGGAATGGAATGTGTGAGGTATCACTGATACAGTATCTGAATGTTTTACTCTGCCGCATAGCGGCTCCGTTCAACAAAGCATTGAAGCTGTCACTTGATTTTCCCCTCCCGACGCTGCCGCTTTGGTCACGGAAATTCAAGTGCACCTTAATGCGGCTGTTATGTTTTGCAATCACCTACAGTCGCCCTTTTCCTATTGAGATGAAATAATGAACAAAGCAATGGGAACCTTTCGCATTAGGCGAAATGACAACTGCTGGTGTGGGTCAAATAAGAAATTCAAAAAATGTCATGGCGCACATGGCACCAACCCTTGGCCCGAAAGCATGCTTGATATCGGTAAAGCCCGCGAGTACTTTTATAGAACAGGGATCTGCCTAGCCGCCAATCGGAACAAGTGCTCAGAAAATATTATAAATGCACATACGATTTCGAAGTCTACCAGCCTCGCACCCATTGCAGAAAATGGTCATGTGCTTTCATTTGTCAAAAGAGTCAATCAAACGTACGAGGAATACTGGGCCCCACAGAAAATTGGAATAAATAAAGCCACAACACTGCAGTGCTTCTGCGGATATCATGACAATATTCTATTTAAAAATATTGATCAGAAAAAATTCGAGCCTAACGCAACGGCCGCTTTTCTAATGTCATATCGCAATCTGTGCAAAGAGCTCTATGAAAAGATTATTTCAGTAAAATTACTTGACCTAGGCGAAGAGTTCTTCATGTCGCAAGATGAGTTCAGACATTGGTCGCTAAGAGCGGCAGAAACAGCGGCCCTGGAAGACCTAAAAAACAGAAAATGCCGATTCGATAAGATGCTCAAAAGTCAACGGTATTCAAAATTTAAATTCAAGTCATTAAAAATGCCAAGTGAAATCAAATTCACCTGCTCCGCGTCAACATTTATTGATGTCGACATAAACGGCAATGAAATTCAGGATTTGATAAATACCGACGGCGAGAAAAGCTACATATCTGTAAGCGCGGTATACAACGACGGCGCTTTGTATGTTTTTTTTGCTTGGGACCTCGAATCAGATGCGCATGCCCAAATTTTGGTGTCCTCCATCGAGGAATCAGACGACCCGATAAAGCAAATTGTATATTATATCCTACATTCCGCATGTTAAAAACAGGACTTTTTTCGATTTAATCGCTGGCAAGCAATTGTTTTAGCGATCAATTTCTGAACTTGTCGTGATGAGGTAATCACGTATAAATCTCAATAACCTACCAGTTGTTGAACAAAAACGTTCAGATGACATAGTTTCTTTTGCGTGATGTTTTCACCACAATTCTGGCTTCCAGGTCATCGATAGCTTGATTGATTTGTTTGTCCAGCGTGCGTATCTTCTGCCTGTTGTGGCGGAAGCGTTTGTAGTTCTTGGTCATCTGCTTCGCCCATTTTATATCTTCAGGTTTAACCGCTTTGGTGCGCGAGCGCCCCTCATCTGAGTAGTTGATTCGATCCACCGGATGTCCACCTCCCTGTGCGCACCAACAATTGCTCGCTCCGCACTTTCGATGCACCGTACCAAAACTGCCACGGATCATCGCCTGCGTTGCTATCAGCTCGCTGATCAAACGTTCACGGCGTTGTTCAAGCTGTTTTATCTTGTTAGGTGTAGATATCTGTACAATATAGACTATACTACGGTACAGATGTCAAGTGGATTGATTTCCGATTTATGCACACGGCAGACACTGTCCCGGATCAACTACAGCGAAAGCGTGTCGGTGAAATCCCACTGCTTTTGCATCTGGCCAAACGCCTGCACTTTGATGAACTGCTTGGCACCTACGTCGCTGGCCACGGCAATGAAAAAATCCCCGCTGCACAGTCCTTGCTGCTACTTGTGCTCAATATCACCTCTGGCCGTCTGCCGCTGTACGAGCTTTCTCAATGGACCTCCGACTTCGATGGGCGGCTGATCGGTATGGTCGTGCACTGGACAAGCTCTACCAGGCCGATCGAGCTAGCCTGATGACCGATCTGGTGTTGGCTATGGTGGAGGCGCTGCAGCTGGATCTTTCACAGCTGCACAATGATTCAACCAGTATCAAGGCCTGTGGACAGATGCCGGGAAAGACATCCTCGGGTATGCAGTTTCTTCGCGGGCACAGTAAGGATCACCGACCAGATCTTAAGCAGATAGTGTTCAGTCTGAGCCTGAGCGCCGATGGCGCAGTTCCGATCCACTTCAAAGCGTATTCGGGCAATCGCACCGATGACACCACCCATATCCAGACCTGGAAACAGCTACAAAAGCTTGCGGGTGTGGCCAGTTTTCTCTACGTTGCTGACTGCAAGGTCTGCACTGATAGCCAGCTGTCTTTCATCACAGAACACGGCGGGCGCGTGGTCACTCTGATGCCCGATACATGGGCTGAGGCCAAAGCGTTCAAACAGGCATTACGCGAATCGACGAAAACAAAGCGCAAGATCCTGCGACAACCTGCACCCAACCGTGAGGGCAAGTTCGAGACATTCTACCTCTTCACAGGCTCACACAAAACCACTAAACGCGGCTATGCGCTGCATTGGATCTACACCACCGAGAAAAAGCGACGGGATCGTCAGGCTCGTGAACAGCGCCTTGGCGCTTTCGAGCTGGCGCTCGGGGATCTGATGGGTAAGCTCAAGGCACAAAAACTCAAGACTGAAAAGCAGATCCATGAACGAGTTGATCAGCTGCTGGAGAAACATCGCGCTCAGGGGCTGTACCACATTGATGTCGTGCCAGTACGTGAATCGAGCAAGATGCAGGTCGGTAGAGGCCGTCCGAGCAAACAGACTCGCTACAAGACTCGCTACAAGACTCGCTACAAGACTCAGACCCACACGGTATTCTCATTGGCATGGTCTCGTAACAAGCAGGCCTTCGAGCAAGAGCGCAGGTGTGATGGCGTGTTTCCGATTCTGTGCACTGATGAGACGCTCAGCGCCAAAGAGGCCCTGCTGGCGTACAAGTATCAGCCGCGCCTGAAGAAACACTTTGAGCAGCTCAAGACGGTACACCATGGCGCACCGACCTTGTTCAAGAAAGTCGAGCGCGTCGAGGCCATGATGTTTCTGTTTTTCATGGCTTTGGTTCTGCAGGCGGTATTGGAGCGAGAGGTTCGAAAGGCTATGATCGAAGAGACGATCGACTCAATACCGGTCTACCCGGAACATCGACTCTCCGCTCATCCAACGACTGCAAGAATTGTGGATCGATTCCAGGATATATCGCTATACCGCCTTTACTATGAAAACGCTCTCATCAAGCAATACAAGGATGAACTCACGCCGTTACAGCACAAAGTGCTGGGCCTGATAGGTATGAGCGAGGATGATTACTGGCGGCAGGTAAGCTGAAAAATGAACGCAAAGATCAGAGTGAGACAAATCGAATTTTTTGACTATTAAAAATCGAAAAAAGTACCGTCAAAAACATGCGGAATGTAGGTTAAGTTCAGGTAACCTTATCCTATTATTTGGAGATTCGCTGACATGATTGAACCCCAAGACCTGAAGCCGGCAGACTTTCTGACTTTTAGAGCACCTGGCCGGTTGTTAGTTCTGGAGGAGATAGCTGGCGAGTTCGTTCAGATGAAGAAACATCTGAACGGAAGAGAGCTAACTGTTGAGGTCGCAAAGCGAGTTTGCACAAAGAGCGGTACCCATTTGTTGAAAATGGTTAGTCCGCGGGTAGATGGCGATCACGCCTGCCTCTATATAGAGCCCTCCAACAGCAACGTGAGGCCAAAAATACTGCCTTCCACTAACGCTCCAGATATCCCATTTTGTAAGGTTCTTTTCCGGCCACTGGAAATTCTTGATCATTCAACCGCGAGTGTTATTGATCACGTTATGAATCCTGAGGATGCATCTGCCAAAGTGCTCGAAGCGTTCGCATCTGTGTTTGGAGTGGAAATACTTGATGTCGTAAAGCAGACACTTTTGGATAGTGCAAGGAGAGTTACAAAGTTGGCATCAGGCGAGTTTCCCATTATTTACGTTCCACGTGTTGGCGGCGGAGATCTTCAAATTACCCCGGTTGCGCCTGCTAGTGCATTCAATGGAATGCGAGCCGCTACAGGTGGTTTTTTTCTAAAACAAGAGGAAAATAAGCCGAAGGTGTCGCGTGGTAAGTTCCATAAACAGGCAATTAGTGGCAAACCCCAGAATATATCTGGGGCCATTGGTGGAACCCGCACCAGATTGCTGGCTGAGATGCCAGCAGTTTTTGCAAGAGACGATGCAGAGATCTACCGATTTATTCAAGGAGGTAGTTTTCCACGGTGGAGGGACTCTAGCGTTGCAACTTGGGTTTTAAAGTATGCAGATATGTTAACGGCGGATGCTGAATACAACAATCAAAATACACGTAACGCTCTGGACAGAACAGCAGACCGTCTTATTGATGAAGCTACGAATTTCATTGGAGAGACTAACGCCGAAATCCAAATTGCACTTGGCAAGCTAAGTGACACTAGTGTAGCGCTAGCTTCGCCTCCAGATGCAGTAAAAGTTCTGCTACGTCGATACTGGTCAGAAGTTGATTTATACAAAGCTCGTAGAGCTCTATCAAGCTCACATTTTCAATATCGTATAGCGCAATCCAGAGCTCCGTTGTCGGAGGTTGCGCAATGATGTTTATTGCTCATGATATCAAGGCATCTAGAGTTAATTTACTGATGAATGACTATGCTGCAGGACTACCGAGCCCTTTGTCATTTCTTGGCTTGGGCGAATCGATCGTTCGTGACTTGGGGTTAGAGAATTGGGACTCCAGAACTATTCCTATCCTGCATAGCGTAAGCATCTCAGATGGTCGTACTAAGCCTGAAATGGAAAGAAAATCTGGCAAGTTCATGCCAGTTGAAACTATGGAGGATTTGACTGGGAGTGTCCACCTGTCGCTGATTATTGATCTGCCGGGATGTGACCGCGCAGCACAGCTCAAGGAGTTGTTGCAGACCAAACGTATCGCTGGCGGGGCAGTACAAAATGAGGATATTAGAGTGGAGTCGGTTACTGCTGATGGTTCCGTGTTTCGAAAAATTCGCCGCGGGTATGCCATGTTGCGACCTGATACGGAACGTCTAAATCACCTGCAAATAAGTTGCGGTACTGAGAGAGGTCTTGAGAATATCGCCTATACAGTTTTTCCAGCACAGCGCGAGCCGGGTTCTGGATGGTTTGTCCCCGTATCTGTTGGTTACAAGCTACTTGAAAATGCTGATTTAGTTCCAACCCGAATCCGTACTCGAAACAGCGAAATACCACACGTGTTTGCAGAACCAATACTAGGAATTGCCGAGCTTGTATCAGTGCGGAATTATCGTTTGAGAGGTGCAACTGAATCAGTTTTGCAGTCACTTTTCTGGAATTGGACTATGCAGGATGATTACATTTTGGGGCATATCAATTACATGCCCAAAACAATAACCTAGAGGATATAACGAATGGCTAAATCAAGCAAAAATAGTGACATCAACATTCCTTCTTTCGAGACAGGCATGCTTGCATATGCACGATCAATACAAGTGACTCAAGAGTGGAAAGTTTGACCATCGTTTCCTGACCCCATCGGTTGCTAAAAACCTGGGTGCCTCGACGCTCTCATGATGCGCTCCTTTGTTGTTCCCGTTCAAGCTTTATTGACAACTTTGATCGTTCGATACCGAGATCAACCCATTCAGCGCAAAGTGCTTTGAAGTATCTGTAGTTCTCGGTTTGTCTCGTTAGCGTTTCCAGATTCTTTCTGCTCACGTATTCTGATCGCTTCTTCGCCGCGGATTGCCAGTTCAACTGATGATAAGGGTAACTCTCGGTCTGGGCATCCCGGAACTGAATTGAGATTGAGCCGGGGCGCATCTCATTGATCTGCGACAGCTCTCGTTTGATCTTCTCTATCCGCTTGTCGATCTGTTTTATTCGTTGCATTTTGTCTAGTGTCGTCTATAGCTCATTGTAATATAATATGAGCAGTAATGTGCTATGGAACTTTGGACTCTTTGGTGGAACGCTATCACTCGACTACGTCCCGCCTTCTCCTACAAAGCCACGTTCTTCTGGTTCGCCCTGATCGTCGCCGGCATCAGTGTGCGTAGAGACCTGTTGGGTGTGACCAGTATCGTACGTGCACTGGGTTTGAAGCCAGCCCTGTATTCCAACCTACTACACTCTATTCATAGCACAGCAATCGATCTGGATCAGCTCAGTTCGTTGTGGGCACGCAGCGCTTGTGAGCTGTTCCCTGATCCGGTACGCTTCAATGAACGGCTGGTGCTGCTCGGTGACGGGATCAAGATTGCCAAACAGGGTCGCTTGATGCCAGCGGTGAAACTGCTTCATCAATCCAGCGATTCGAACACCAAGGCCGAGTACATAATGGGGCATTCACATCAGGCGATATCGCTGCTGGTGAACGCTGGATCCAGCGCCTTTGCAGTTCCTCTTGTCAGTCGCATTCACGAGGGCATCGTCACCTCCAATCGAGACACTCGAACCCAGCATGACAAGATGATTTCCTTGCTACAGAGCATTGATGTGCCACAGTCATTCTACTTCGTCGCCGATGCCTTCTATGCCAATCAGAAAATCATTAAAGGCCTTGTTGATGATGGCAATCATCTGGTGACCCGAATCAAGAACAACGCAGTGGGCTACAAGATCCCCAAACCTTGTCTGCGTCGAAAGCGAGGCCGTCCACCCAAATACGGCGAGCGAGTGCCACTGGCCTCTATACGTCACCAGCCCGGCCCCTTCCACAAGGCACCCAGTCCTGTATACGGTGACCATGGCATCATGATCAAGTATCGTACGCGCGATCTGCTGTGGAAGCCTGCGGGGCGACTGGTGCGCTTTGTCATTGTGGAATATCCCAAGCGGGGTCACTGTCTATTGATGTCCACGGATCTGAGTTTGAGCGCTCTTGAGATCATTGAACTCTATGGCCTACGCTTCAAAATCGAACATGGCTTCAAGCAAGCCAAAGGCGTGATCGGTACCTACGGTTATCACCTCTGGATGCAGGACATGCAACCACTTCGCCGTCGCCAGGGTGACCAGCACTTGCATAAGAAACCGAAAGTCTATCGTGATAATGTGCATCGCAAAATCAAGGCCTATCATGTGCAAGTACAAGCCGGTATCGTTGCTCAAGGTCTCATGCAGTACCTGTCCGTTACTGAGGAACAACGGGTGTGGCGAAGCTTTGGTTCATGGCTGCGCACTATACGAGTACAGGTTGCCCCCTCGGAACGGGTCGTGGGTATGTCGTTGCGAAACGCGCTACCAGAATTTCTGCTAGGCAGTGGCGAAAAGCATGCCTTGGCGAAATTCATCACCGATCGTCAAGATACTGATTTGATGGCAGAATTTCGGCTGGCGGCATAGGGCTAATATCCCACTCTTGAGACAAGTGACTGAAGGTTTATTTTTTGCTACGAGAAATGATGCCGGTGATTTGAAAACACCTGTTGAGGTGCATGAAAAGGGAGTTCGTGGGCAATCCTCTGAAGACAAGTCAAAAAACCCGGGCAACAGTAACCCTCAATCTGTTGAATACGCCGTTCTTCCGCAAGGTCACGACGGATTGGAGCTGTCATTTTCAATACGCTTCATGCCACTATCCTTAAGACCACACGCATGCGGAAGTACGCAGGTGGGAGATACGCATGCGCGCTTCGCTAGCGCTTACCGGTCAGCAGGCGGCTATCCAATCCTTGCAAGACTGTATGTTTGGAATCTTGCGAATGGACGTTTTGCCTGGCGTAATCGATTTCAATCGGATGATATGACAGTGGCTATTGAATTTGATGGGCGTCATATAACTTTCAATCCAATGAAGCTCAGTCTTGAAATCCCATCGACTGAAAGCGATTTGGCAGCTGCACTCGTTGGCGGTTCGCCCGATGATCTTGTGCAGCTAGTCAGCGGTATCGCAACAGGGCTATCAAATACCAACAAGAAGGCATTTTCTATCAGGGTGCGTTGGAACGCAGTTATGGAGCCAGGGCAGGAGATATTTCCATCGCAAGAATACATACGTGATGAAAAGAAGGATAAGCAACTTAGCCGTGTGTACGCTAAGCTGGTTGCCTATCACGGAGACCGTAAAATTTCTCAGGCGTCAATGCATTCGCAAAAAATAGGTGCTGCGATTCGGCACATAGATATCTGGCACGAAAGCGAAACTCATCGAGGTGCTATTGCTGTAAATCCTTACGGGGGAGTGCAGGAAACGAGCGAAGTGATACGTCTGCCTAAAACCAAGATGAGTTTTTACGATATAAGAGCCAAAGCAACTGAGTTGTTAGACGATATCGAAAGCGTTGAAAAAGCGATATCTATAAGTCCAAGTGCACATTTTATGATGGCGAACTTAGTGCGAGGTGGCGTTTTTGGATCCAGTAGCAAAAAAGCGGAGTCGAATGGATGAGTCCATCACTAAACAGTGGAAAAGGAAGGTGCCAAGCCTCAATGCGGTTGGTTATAAAACCAATTATGGCGGTCATTGAGCTCGGTGCCGCACAAGACGTTGTCAACACCGCTCTACAAGCTGCGCATCATGTAAATCGACACGGATCCAAGGATGACTACATAGCTGTTGCATTGCCTACGTTGCGCCGAAGACGTGAAGGCATGTCGGCGGGTCATGAAATCGAATTCTATGGCTCAGAAAACTCACTTACGAAATTTCTTGGTCTTGATGGTCCAGAAATGCTGGTTCGCCGCGGAATGTTAGTTGCTCCTGAGCTAGATGAGGTTTACATGGATGTCGGTACTGAAGGTACTGCGTATATACGAGATAGGTCGAATGAAAAGAACACTATCGGCTGGAAACGGCGTGCTAAGGCACGGGCCGAGCGCCGTGGCAGGCCATGGGTAGATAGGGACTCATCACCTTCGTACAACGCATCGATATTGGCATTACATTACGGGTCTAAGGTAGTTCACGTAAAGCCCCAGACCGGTATTGTCAGTGCAGAGCCACTTATGGTTTCTACTTATGGGTATTCAAGCTCGTTTGTAGATGGTGCGGCGGTTTTGCCCGTTGCAGCTGAACACTCTGCAGAACTTGCGCATGCAGTTTAAAGGGGGGCCTCGACTACTTGTTACCGACCGAGAGGGGGCAATCTATCTGGAGCGAGCTAGGATCAAGGTAGAGGATGGACGAATTGTCTACTACATCGTGGATGATGAACAACGACGTAAGTATAACGTTCCGCATGTGAATCTGGCGGTGCTGTTTATGGGTCAAGGTACCTCTATTACCCAAGAAGCCATGCGACTTCTGGGGGATGAGCGTGTACATGTGGCTGTGACGGGAACAGGCGGTACACCATTGCATATGGGCTCGTTGACCACCTACACAGCAACGGAGCATTTCCGAAAGATGCTTCCAGTTTACCAAGAGCCTTCACTTTCATTGGTTGCGGCTAAAGCCGTTATGGTTGATCGTGCTGGCAGAATGCGATCAATAGGAATAAAGCAGACTAAAAAGTACTTACGCTCGCGCGATGTTTCTGGCATCGAGGCAGCCTGTGGGACACTAGTGTCAGATCTGGATCGAGTCGGTGACATACAGCAACTATTAGGAATAGAGGGAGCATTTTCAAAGAGATGCTACAGAGAGTTTGCAGTGCTTTCAGGCTTATCAAAAACTGTTGAATTCCGTCGTCAGACAGGTGAGGCAAGCAAGAAAAAACCCAAGGAGCCACTCGAACTTGTAAATCACTTGATTGATCATGGTAATTACTTGGCCTACGGTATGGCGGGTGCAGCTTTATGGGCGCTGGGTATTCCACCACAAATGTCTGTGTTTCATGGGAAGACGCGTGCTGGTGGCCTGGTTTTTGATCTAGCCGATAGCTTCAAGGATGCTTTTGTACTTCCGCTCGCATTTGCATCAGTGATTCCATCACGAGAGACCAAGCCTGAAAAAATCTTCAGAGCCAGAATGATTTCAGCTTTTGACGATCACAGAGTTCTCAAAGAAGCTATCGATACCGTTAATCGAATGGTCACGCCGGAGGTTCATACGAAGGCCTCTGAAAATGCGTGAGGTAATAGCGATCTGTCGCTCCGCGAAAAAGTCGCGTATGAGAGTGGCTAAAGTACTTGATCGATATTTTTGGCGCATCGGAGACAGGACATGGCGAGGGAAAGCTACGAATGCTTGTCTTGACCGAGTATCGAGGGAGCTTCGAAAGTCTGCCAAGCGGAATACGGCCGTCGTTATTCATGAAATTCGAAGTTCCCACGAAAGCAGGCTACCCATCATACGTATAGGTTCCAGGTTTGCGTTTTCTGATGAAGGGCTGGTTCCTGTAGCTTCCAATCCGGCTGAGTACAAACGCAAAGTGGATGAGTTCGACACTGAGAGCGCAGTAAAAGCAGCGGTCTGTATCGCTGCTCTTTTTCACGATCTAGGCAAAGCGACTGTGCTTTTTCAGGAGAAACTGCGAAATGCTATAAAAGGGGGCAAACCTGCGGCGGACTCTGTTCGGCATGAGGTCTTTTCAGCTGCGGTTTGGGACAAGATATTTGGCGATGCCGAGGATGCTGCTTTAGCAGACAAATTAATTTCGATGACGCCTGAAGATGTTGACGCTGCTTGCAGCCAAGTTATTCCAGAACTTGTGACATTGTCAGGTACGCCAAGCAGTGAACTATCGTTTTCGTTTCTTGCTTTCGAGGGAAGACTGACGCATTTGATTGGTATGTTGATCATGACGCATCATCGACTGCCGGATGGGGACACAGATTTACTAACCCCATTGGCATCACGGCATGCACATAATCAAGCCTCCCATTGTCTTTTTACTAAACTTGCAATAGCGCCGGGGCAACCATTTTGGTATGAAGCTTGGTGGTTAGAGGCTATAGTCAGAAGCGCAAATAATTTGAATAATGATAGAGGTCTGTTTTTCTCAGACATTGTGGTGAGAGCGTCTTTGATGCTAGCTGATCATTTGGGGTCATTTCAGAAAGAGCGTTCAGCTACTTGCCCTGAGCACTTGGCAAACACTACGCGTACAGATGGCGATGTTGAGTTCTCTGTAGCAGATAGTTTGTCCAAACACGTTTCAAGGGTTTATAGAAATTCGAAGAGAACACTTGAAATATACTACCGGTACCGAAATGCTTTTCCAGGGATTGATGTAGCACAGCTCCCCGTGAATATTGCCTATCCACGCCCTTCCTCCGATGAGAGATTTGCTTGGCAATATTATGCAGCCGAGAAAGCAACTCAGATATGTGAAACATCAGAAGGTGGTTTTTTCGCGTGTTTGGTTGCTGGAACAGGATCGGGTAAAACACGTGCTGCTCCTACAATTCTGGCTAACGCAGCAATGGCCGATGTACGAAGTGAACGCCGATATTTTCGCGTTAGTCTTGCTTTGGGCTTGCGGGTTCTAGCAACGCAGTCCGCTCATGAATACACCACTGATCTTGGCTTTAGTGCACAAGACGTGGCGGTGTTGGTTGGACAGATACCGCTTGAATTCAGTAGAGCGGGGGAGGAGTCCTCAAGTAGCTCTAGCGATGGTTCAGAAAGCCTTATGAAATTACCCGACTGGCTTCAAGTAGAGCAAGCTTCCGGTGCGGTGCCTGACATAGGAGACCCTCGCGAGGATGAATGGCTGCGGACATTATCCACGGATACTGAGCGCGGATTACCTGCAATTTGTGAACTTGTTCTAGATGCTGCTGGTAAGAGAAATACCAACGGTCGGCGTTTGATCACGCCACCAGTACTGGTTGGCACGATTGACCATTTCATGGGTGTTGCAGCGCCGCTTAATTCACGCTTTCTGATCCAGTCGATTCGCATCGCCACATCAGATCTTATTATCGATGAAATTGATCAGTTCAATGGTGAGGATGTAGCGGCAATTGGTAGGTTGATTTATCAAAGTGGTTCAATGGGCCGGCGCGTGGTTATCATGTCTGCAACATTAACATTGGACATCACTGAAGCTCTCTATAGCGCATATAAAGCAGGATGGGCAATTTACTCCTGTGCACATGGTGTGAGGGATCATGTAAACATATTGATTACAGGCGACTCAGTTGCGTCGTGTTCTACCAATGGTAATGGCGGTGAATTACCAGAAGTGTTCGGCAAGAGTCGAGACAGAATTTTACAAGAACTTTGTGATCGCCCGGTCGCTCGCTCTTCGAGTATTTTACCGCCCTGTGACACATGGGATGAGCTAGTCAGTCAAATCGACCATGGATGTAGTCGACTTCACGACTTGAATGCGGTGAGTGTAAAGCGTTCGTCCGGTAAAGAATACAAGGTTTCAGTGGGGTTGGTCCGCCTAACGAGAATATCTCATACCGCAGGTATTGCAGCTCAATTGCCCTCTGGAGATATTGATGGACGTTTACGTGTAACGTTATGTCTACATTCTCAATTTCCTCGTCTGCACCGTGGCTGGATAGAGACAAGGTTACGACGTGCCTTAACTCGTAAGGGTATCGAACCAGATACGGGTGTGACTGAGCTATGCCGTTCAGAAGGGCTTTTTCGTAAAGCAGATGAGATAGACGTAACTGATATCGAAATTGTTGTAATCTCCTCGCCGGTTATTGAAACAGGCAACGATCTCGACTTTGACTGGGCGATACTGGATCCCGTATCGGTAAGATCAATCATACAATCTGCTGGGCGCGTTTGGAGGCATCGATTAGCACTAAAGCCGTGTTTGAATGTACTCATTCTGGGGCGCAGTGTTGTAGCAATGGAAGGTGGAAAAATACGGAATCCAGGTGTAGAAACTCCTCTCGCCGCAGAAACAATGGTTGCTACTCCAAGCCTTGCCGATTATGAAAGACGAGATTTCAAACTGCTAGCCGGTGACTTCGACTTTGCCAGGATAGATGCATCAGCAGTGTTATCTGGTTCGGGTGATTTTCCGTTAAGGGATGCTGAATCAGAACTACAGCGAAAAATGATCAGTGCTGACAGTGATGTTGTCACATCACCACTTGGCCGATATATACAAAGGGTTAATTCGCGTTTGACTCGTTCTATGTTTCAAACGCGCAAATTTCGAAGATCAAATCGCAGGACTATTGTGTTCAAAATGATCG
>ENA-ORXM01003678-ORXM01003678.1-marine-metagenome-genome-assembly--contig:-NODE-3678-length-14791-cov-4.036836_pt1 | contig 14791 bp, 10 predicted proteins | sample MGYA00237867_ERZ511480 | MGnify/ENA primary metagenome ERZ511480 (study PRJEB26309, sample SAMN06266103) | marine metagenome | isolation source: Algal blade | place: United Kingdom:Sidmouth, United...
TCAGCAGAAAATTCGGTTTTGTGGCTGTTAGCGCTTTGCCCCGCCGTGCCTGCCAAATAAAAGGTGGCACCCGGAACCGGCCCTGTTACGACAACGGTGCCTACTGGCAGCGTTTCCTCAGAGCCGTTGACAACTTGCACGCGGTATTCCACAGTTTGCCCGGGCCTCGCTTCGTCGGCCGCAGCAAACGTTTCTTCTACGGTGCCGTCCTCAGCCGTTACAGACGTAACTAAGTAAGCCTCGAGCGTCACCGCAACCGGCGTGCTTTCTTGCGCGAACGCGCTTGCCAAAAGCAGTAAAACGGTAAACCAATATTTCTTCGGCATATAGCCTCCTCTGCAACAGCCTTTTAAAAAGGCTGGTTCCACGTTGCCCTTGTTCCCTCACTTGGACGTGTCCCCTTCAAACAGTTTTGCTTAAGCTCTGTTTTCACCATGAGGGATAGTTCATGTTTGGTCATAGAAGCCAGCGATATTTGATATTTTTCACAGAGGAAACACCACCTTTTTTGAACCGAGCGTCACAAATGTGAGGCCGTGTCACCTTCTAGCGTGATACCTTTTGAACCATGTTCGGCTTAGACCTTATTGGGCAAGTTTTGAGCTTGCAGCATGCACCCTTTGAACACATGCTGGTAGAACCTGGCGGCTTGCGCCTGGCGCTCGGCGTCGTATTTGCTGCGGGCTTATCACTAGGCTTGGGGCAAAGCGTCGTGCTTTTTACCAACCACATAAGGCGCAGCCGCTTTATCGCTAGTTTGCTCGTTGGTGGCGTGCTCTATGTACTCGGGTTCTTGTTTTTGATTGCCAGTATTTGGCTCGTAGCAAGCACTGCATTTGGGCGAGAACAGCTTTTTATTCCCCTTGTTCGGGCAGTGGGTTTAAGCTACGCGCCGTACCTGTTTGGGTTCTTTGTGCTTACGCCATATCTGGGCTCGTTTTTCGGCGTAATTTTATCGCTGTGGAACTTAGGCGCGCTGCTGATTGCGTTAGGCGTTACCCTGGACCTTTCACTTTTTCAAGCGCTGATTTGTAGCGCTTTGGGCTGGTTACTTTTGCAAATTGTGGGGCGCACCGTGGGGCGGCCTATTCAAGCCCTAGCGCGTTTTACGCGGCGGCTCGCTGCGGGGCAAAGCGTCGAATTCAACCGTCAGCGCTTGCAAGATATTATCCGCCGGGGACGGCGCAAATGAGTCTATTAGACGGCGCGACCTTAACACTTGTTTTGCTTTTTGCCGTGCTGATAAGCGCCGCTTTAGCCCCGCTCGAGACACTCGGTTGGTGGGCAGGCTGGTTCGGACCTGACGAAGCAAAATCAGCAGAACTCGAGCCGCCCCCGACGCCCTCTAAAGCCAAGCAGTTTGTCGTATTTTTGGCGGGTATTCACACCGTGAGCGAAGAAACCTATGCCAGGCGAGAACAGGGTTTGTTAGAGTCCCTGCGCCAGCGCTTGCCCGACGCAGCCATCGTCGAAATTTTTCCCTATTCGGTCAACAACCGCGCCCTGACGGGTCAGCGGTTTTTTTCCTGGTTTTGGCGCCTTGTTCTAAACCTGAAACTGAGCCGTTTTGGTGTGGCAGGCATTATTATCAACCTGCGCAATATTTTTCAGGTGGCGGTGTCGGCTGACAGGCGCTACGGCCCACTGTACAACCAGGGCACTGCCGAAACTATTTTTGAGGCCTTGCGCCAGCACGGCTACGCACCCGGCAGCGGTGTTCCGGTGAGTCTGATTGGGTATAGCGGCGGCGGACAAATTGCAGCGGGCACAGCCAGCTACCTGAAACCTATGCTGGACGCGCCCCTAACGATTATTTCGCTGGGCGGCATTATGGCCTCTGAAGACGGCATGCTTGTACTCGACGGTTTATATCACTTAGTCGGCAGCCGCGACCGCGTACACAAGTTAGGCTACTTGTTTCCTGGTCGCTGGAAATTTCTGCCCTATTCTGCCTGGAACCTCGCACTCGCCAAAGGTATCGCCAAAATCATTCCGATGGGACCCGTGGACCACACCGGGCGTGACGGCTATTTGGATATCAATTTCACGCTGCCAGATGGCCGCACGAGTATGCAGCAAACCGTCGATGTGATTAGCGCTATTGTGAGTGGTGAGGATGTGGCGCAGTTTGGTCATCAGACTTCAGTAGCTAAAATTCAGTAACTTAGATGCTTACTGATGGCTAGTCAGTCAGCATCCCCTAAGTCAAACTTTAATTTGTAGGTGAGTTTGATAAGAAATAATGAGGGCCTCGAGCCTTCTGTCCGTAGCTTGAATAGACCCAAGACAGCTCACTCTTTTGTTAGTTGGATGAATAGAAAGCTAGAGCGTAGAGGCTCTCGTCGAGAAGCCCTGGTTAAAAAGCAAGTGTGAGGTTTTTGACTCGCCCCGCGCGAGACCAAAAGTGTAAAAATTTAGAACGACCCGAACGCCTGCCTAGCCTACGCTATGACGTATGTTCACTCATCAATTTAGTCGCCACTGGCGTTTTACAAGCTGCCTTTTTATGGCCTGCATTATTACGGGTTTACTGACAGCATGCTCACTTTATGAACCGACCCTGGTCGACCTGAGCGCAACACCAAACGCTGTTTTGCCTGGCGAGCAAGCCGTACTGCGCTGGACCACAACGATTGATACGGGCGGCAGCTTACCCGTACCAGGCGTGACCGACTACACACTTAAACTCATGCCCGACAATGTCGACGTGACCCGCTTCTCGAGCTACCTTGCAGCGCCCGAAGAAACGACCACCTATACCCTGCAACTCAAGCAAGGCGATAAGGTCAGCGAAGCGCAAGTGACGGTTGAAGTCTTGCCGGTAAACAAAGCGCCTTTAGCCGCGCCGCTCAGCCTGAGCACAGTCCAGAACAAGGCGCTCGACATTCGTTTAGAAGCCAAAGACCCCGACGGTGACGCTTTGCACTTTATTATTGTGGACGCACCTACTGGGGGTACAGTCTCGAGTTTTGACAAAAGCGCAGGCAGCCTTACCTACACACCCGAGCCAACCTTTACAGGTCAAGACACCTTTAGCTTCGCGGTTAGCGACGGCACGCTTAGCTCCACCAAGGCGACGGTGCTCATTGCAGTCAAAGCGGGACCTGACGAGCCCCAAGAACCCGAAAATCCTGGCAAAGACCTCGCTCTGTTTATAGATGCACCTGAAGCCGACGCCCGTTATACGACCCGCGACAACATCACCTTGGGTGCGAGCGCTTTTAACGGCGAGGAAGATGTATCGGACGCAGTAAGGTGGTCGTCTAATCTGGATGGTGACTTGGGCACAGGCCGCACCTTTAACGTCAGGCTGAGCCGCGGCGTTCACACCTTGAAAGCTAAGTTAAACCAGGGCGAGCAGAGCGTAGAGCAAAGCGTCGAAATCGACGTGACAGGCCCCTGGACCCGTCAAATTGGGACCGACGCTATCGACGTGGCCTACGGCGTCACCACCGACGCTGACGGTAACGTGTTTGTCACAGGCTATACCGAGGACGATTTGGGCGGTAAAAGCGCCGGAAACGACGACCTCTTTTTACTCAAATACGACGCTGAGGGTACGCTTGTTTGGAAAACGCAAGTCGGCTCATCGAGTTATGAATTTGCAAGAGACTTAGCTACCGACGCTGAGGGCAACATCTATATGACCGGCTATACCCTGGGTAATTTGGGCGGCAAAAATGCGGGCAGCTACGACCTCTTTGTTATCAAATTTGGGCCGTCGGGTAAAAAGCTCTGGGCGCAGCAGGTGGGCACGAGCAAAACAGAGCACGCCTACGGTATCGCTACCGATTCTAAAGGCAATATTTATACGACGGGCTTTACCAACGGAAATCTCGAGGGCAGTAATGCGGGGCTTAGCGACTTGTTTGTCCTTAAATACGCCCCTGACGGCACACTACTCTGGACGCGCCAATTTGGTACAGAGCAGTTTGAATATGCGAGGGGCATCGCCACCGACGCCGACGACAACGTCTTTATTGCAGGCTATACCAACGGCGGCTTAGACGGCGCAAACTCAGGTAACGAAGACCTCTTTGTTATCAAATACAGCGCCGAGGGTGAACGGCTCTGGACTACGCAGTTGGGCACCGCGACAAGCGACGTTGCGTATGGCGTGGCTACCGACATCAATGGTGACGCCTATATTGCTGGCTATACCGAGGGCGGCTTGGGCGGTAACGAACTCTTCGTTATGAAGTTTTCTAAAGATGGCGACCAGCGCTGGACCCAGCGCCTAGGCTCCTCTAAAACCGACTACGCCCGCGGTGTCGCTACGGATAATGAGGGCAACGTTTACGCCACGGGTTATACCGACGGCGCACTCGACGGCAACACGAGCGCGGGTGACTTTGACATTTTCTTTATCAAATATGACACCAACGGCGTCAAGACAGCCTCGTGGCAACTTGGTACGATTGGTCCGGATTACGCCTACAGCATCGCTACCGATAACGACGGCAACGCCTATGTTGCTGGGTTTACGTCGGGTGATTTAGATGGCAACGTGAGCGCTGGCGGCTATGACGTGTTCTTGCTTAAATATGACCGCACAGGAAAAAAACAGTAGGAGTAGGGGTCAGGGTTTAGGGTGAGGGGTTCAGAATTTGCGAAAAAACTGTAGAGGCAGGTCTTGTGCTTGCCTTTACTCGCAGCAAATAGGTTTCAGGTTAGCAGCACCCTTCAAGACTGACGCTCAAATTTAAACCAACATAAGCTCTGGTTAAGACACAATTACCGATTAATTAGTGTTCGCTCGAGCCAGCCTTGCCTTGCAAACGCAGGTCCGGCTGGCCTTGTCATAGGTGAGCCAAAAGGGCCAGGGGTTACAATGACTTTGTGGCACGTCAGAGGCCACGCATTTTTTTAGGAGAGGTGTAAAACATGTACAGTCAGAAACTAAACTTGTCATTTCGTTGTGTTCTTAGTTTTCTGTTCCTACTGGTAGCTTGCGCAGGCCCGCAAGAAGCTAATGAGGAAACACGACTCGAGCCCAACGCCATTGTTCAAGAACTATTACTCAGTTCTAATGCGGACCGCTCGAGTCCTAAACCGCTGGACACAAGCTGGGTTTCGGGACAAATTTACGCTTTTACAGAAACAACGAATGGGCTGCGCGGTGTCGACTTTTATATCGATGACCCTGCGCGTGAGGATGCACCTTATCGTCAGGAGTTCTCCGCACCCTATGATTTAGCGGGCGGCGTAGCTAGCGCAGCCAATCCTTTCGACACACGTACGCTCGAGGACGGGATACATACCCTAACGGCTGACCTACGCTTAGCTGACGGCGGCTCGAGGGTCGTGACCTCGACGTTCCTGGTTGATAATGGCGCTAACTTGCGGGACCAATTGCTCGTCAGCAATTCACCCCAACGCACCGAAGCAAGTAAGTTAAGCGGCTCCCAACTTACGGGCAATGCCTACATCTTCCTAGTTCCAGGTAGCAGCGCAAGTAGTGTCGAATTTTATCTGGACGGAGACCTTAGACAGACCGAGCGCATTCCTTTTTACGACGCAGCAGGTACAGCCAATGACGGCAGCGCCTGGGCACTCGACACGACCTCATTAAGCAATGGACGGCACACGTTTAAAGCGGTAGTGACAAGCGGGGCAGGGCAACAGGAGGTAGAGGCTGCGTTTTCCGTCGATAATTCTTCAAACCCGGACCCTACACCAGAGCCTGAGCCAGACCCTACGCCGGATCCTGAACCAGATCCTGAACCAGATCCTGAACCAGACCCAACACCACCCTCACCCACTACGGTCAATGTCAGCTTTGACTTGAAAGAGGCCGCAGGCGTCGGCGCAAGGGAGTTCCCAAGCCACGTGGTCGTGCCACTCCCCTACGGCAAAGTGCAGAATGTTCAGGGCCTGTCCCTAAAAGACGGCTCGGGCCGCACCGTACCTGCGCAGCTTTCAGTGCTAAACCGCTGGTGGGCACGCGACAATTCCGTCAGGCACGTGCTCGTGCAGTTTCTGGGTAACGCACCGAGTTTAAGCGGGTCACGCTACACCTTGAGCGGCGGCTCGAGCCCGCGCCCAAGCGACCCTGTCACCGTACAAGACGGCGCTACCGTCACAGTGCGCAACAGTCAGCTCGAGCTGTCCATCCAGAAAAACCCCTTCAAAGTCACGCTGCCTACAGGTGAGCTTACAGCGCTACTGCGTGACGAAAACGGTACGCTTCGCCCCACCTTTGAACGGGGTGACATCAGTGTTGATATTGAGGAAAACGGACCTATTCGCTCGGTCATTAAGGTATCTGCACCGACGCTGTGGCAAGGTAGTACTATTTTGCACGGCTGGGCCATGCGGATTTACGCTTACGCGGGTCAACCTTTTGTCAAACTTGATTTCCAAGTACAGAACTCTGCCAAAAACTCGGTTCTATCGGGTCCTCTGTACATGCAAAGCCTCACGTTACAAGTCCCCACAAACTATAGCGGCGCGTCGCAGCAACGCCGCGCTCTGCTAAGTGAAACGGCCCTCACTAACCCGCCTGTCGGCGCACTCGCAGCTGGCAATGTGGGCGCAAGCATCCGCAACTTTTACGAAACGTTCCCTAATGGTTTACGGGCTGAAAACGGCACGTTGAGCGTTGAACTGTTCCCCGACTGGAGTGAACAGTTTGTCGCCGATATCAACGCGACCACCCTGAGACCAAGTGGCAGCGGTCTGTACTGGCTCGAGGATATGCAGCACGTTTATAAAGAGGTCATTTTAGACTTTTCGGGTAAGAGTCAAGCAGACTTAGAGAGCCTTGCAAAAACATTCCAGCATCCACCTGTTGCGGCGATTCCGCTCGAGTGGTACCGCCAAACGCAGGCGACGCTAGATCTGGGCGGCCTTATGTCAGAAGAAGCCGCAGCAACGAATCAAGACTCGGCGCGGGTTCCTGACTATCCACTGTCAACAAGGCGCTTCTACCAGGCTGACTATAGAAGTGATTTCTTTTTAGGCTGGGACGAGTTCCTGATGTTCCCGGTGCGCAAACGCGACCCCCGCACCACGGGCGGCTGGCCGGACGTCAATACAGAGTTTCTGCTCACGGGTAATCCCAAAGATTATTACATGGCAAACCACCGCGTCTTAGGCGAACTGAACGTTATGCCCGAGTGGTTGCCTGGCTACGACTATGAGCGCGACCAGGCAACCTTGCGCCTAACCGAAAACCCCTACCGCGGTCCGTCCTGGCGGAAATTCGACGGGCACAGCGCCCCCTATTTACGGCGCAATTACCTTTCGGGCACGGCTCAAGATGGTCGCCCACGCGACGACCAACACGGCTGGTTTTATCACGTCGAGCAAAATTACTACCTGAGCGCGAACCCCTGGATTAAAGACTGGTACGAGTTCGTCGCTGAGTTCCGCAAAGTGCGCCTCAACCAGGGTGACCCGTTCCCAGATATGTTCGCGCGGGCGGTGGGCCACAGCCTCAACCACGCCCTGCAAGCCTACAGGGTGACAGGTGATGAAGAGATATTGCAACTTATGGACGCTTATATAGACAGAGAACTTACGCCGCGCCTGAATAACTTTGGGGCCTATGACGCGGGCGCAGGTACAGGGGCCGTTTTCCAACTGGGCTTTTTGACCCGCACGCTTATCGACTACCTCTACGAACTACCTGGGGATAACGTAACCACTCGAGACGCTGAAGCGTTCAACTTTATCAAACGCTCGGTCGAGTGGAATGTCGAGATTGGCAACTTTGCTTATAACATTCCGATTACCGAAGCGCGCAGCGACTTTTTCTCGAGCGGCACAGGTTTGAGCATGGTCGACCCACAAGCTTGGTACTACTTAGTCACAGGCTGGGAACCTGCCAAAACGCACTTGCTTAAATACATGAATGAGGGCATCAACGGCGGCGAACGCCCCTTTGGTGAGGTCCGCGCCTGGACGGGTACGTATGAAGGTCGTTTGGGCGAGATTGTTGTAAAAGGTAGATAAGGTTCAGGCGTAAAACTCGAGAGCATGAGTCATCCTAAGCTTTTGTAAGAATTCAACCATGCTTGTCGATCAGTGAAGGCAATCCCCTCTAACTCCCCTTTGTAAAAGGGGAGGACCATAAGCTTCCCCCTTTCCCAAAGGGGGATTGAGGGGGATTTTTTCGAAAACATTTGTCCAAAAGTGCTTTTCAGCCTCGAGTCCACAACCCTTTTTTGGCGTTTCAAACATTGTTTGTATACTTTCATGATAACTATATTTTCAGCCCTTGTACTCACCCCATTCATCACGCAATACACCGCAGATTTCGCCCAGTGTAGCTTTACGCCGGAAGGCGTCCAGCACAACGGGAAATAAGTTTTGCTCTCCCCTAGCTGTTTGAACAAGAGTAAAAAGCGCCGCGTCTGTATCTTTTTGATTACGGTTCTCTCTAAAGCGTTGCACCTGCCCTTCACGTTTGCTTTGCACTTCAGCGTCGATTTCTTGAATAGGTACGGGCGCGTCTGCGTCTAGCTGGTACTGGTTGACACCGACGATAATGCGCTCCTCGCGTTCAATCTCTTGTTGAAAGCGGTAGGCGGCCTCTTCGATTTCTTCTTGAATAAAACCTGCTTTTATGGCCTTGACGCTCCCGCCCAAATCTTCGACTTGACTTATTAGCTCGAGAGCTTGGTGCTCTAATTCATCTGTTAAATGCTCAATATAATAACTGCCTGCCTAGGGGTCAACAGCCTCAGCAACGCCAGATTCAGACGCGAGGATTTGCTGGGTGCGTAAGGCGACCCTGGCAGAGTTCTCTGTAGGTAAACCGAGGGCTTCATCCATTGCATTTGTGTGCAGGGACTGCGTACCTCCCAATACAGCAGCGAGCGCTTGATAAGCAGTACGTACAATATTGTTTTCTGGCTGTTGCGCGGTCAGGGTACTACCGCCTGTTTGCGTGTGAAAGCGCAACATCAGACTCTTTTTTTCTTTCGCGCCGAACTCATCACGCATAATATGCGCCCACATACGCCGCGCCGCGCGGAACTTGGCAACCTCTTCTAAAATGTTGTTGTGGCAGGCAAAAAAGAAGCTCAGGCGCGGCGCAAAAACATCAACATCTAATCCCTTCGAAAGGGCCGCACGAACATAGGCTTTGGCGTTGGCTAGGGTGAAAGCAATCTCTTGCGCTGCCGTCGAACCCGCTTCGCGAATGTGATAACCCGAAATCGAAATAGTGTTCCATTTGGGAACATTTTCGGCGCAATGGGCGAAAACATCGGTCACAAGCCGCATCGACGCTTCCGGCGGATAAATATAGGTGCCCCTGGCAATGTACTCTTTCAAAATATCGTTTTGCACCGTGCCGCCGATGTGTGTGGGCGCAACGCCCCCCTCCTCAGCGACCAAAATGTAAAGCGCCAAAAGCATCATCGCAGGCGCGTTGATGGTCATGGAGGTCGTTACTTTGTCCAGGGGAATGTCCTTGAGCAGGGCGCGCATATCCTCGAGCGTGGCAATGGATACACCGACCTTGCCCACCTCACCCCTGGCAAGCGGGTGGTCGGGGTCCATACCAAGCTGCGTGGGTAAGTCGAAAGCTACACTGAGGCCCGTTTGTCCCTGGTCCAACAAATACCTGTAGCGCTCGTTCGATTCTTCGGCTGAACCAAAGCCTGCATATTGGCGCATCGTCCAGGTGCGCCCGTCTGAATACATATTCGGGTAAACGCCTCGAGTATAGGGAAAGTCGCCAGGCTGACCCAGACGCTCTTGTAAACCTTCGGGCGGCTCGGTGTAAAGAGGTTTCATGCTTTGATTATACGCGCAGGTCCGGAGGCATTTAGGGTTCGGAAGCGCTCCGTATAACAACGGCCCAAACTGAGCTAAGGAAAACGAATAACGCTGACTTAGTTTATAGTTGTACTGTTCAAAACATACTTTCTAACGTTTCGAGACAGAAAGTGAGATAACATGCTGCGTCCCTACCAAGCGAGTGATTTAAATGCACTTACGCGTTTTATAGGCGAGTGCTGGAAGCGAGATAAGTTTACTAACTATCACCCTGGCGATTTTGTCCACTGGATGAGCAATGGTTACCGCGGGGAAAGGCTCGAGCATCACTTTCAAATTGTTGAAGAAGCTGAGCAGATACTTGCTGTTGTCCATCTAGATGCTAAATCTGGCATGTACGCCCCTGTGATAGATACCCATAGACGTGGAGGACCTTGGGAACTAGCGTTTCACCGTGCCTGCATTGCAGTGATGCGTGAACGCATGAAAGGGTCTGATAAGAAAACCCTAATCGTCAATTTTGTGCTGGGTGACAAAGCTGGAAAAGATTGCATTGAACAGCTAGGGTTTAAAGGAGAAAAATCAGATTATGTGCAATTGGTACGCAGCCTAGACAGTATTCCAGATACGCCTCCTGAAGCGCAATTACCTGAGGGTTTTAGCATTCGTAGTGTGGCAAGAGAGCACGAAGCGCAACGCCTCGCTGATGTACATGATGGCGCCTTTGGTCCAAAGTGGAGCGAAGCTAAGTACCGCAAGGTAATGCAAACCGAAGGCTATGACGCTGAGCGCGAATTGGTTGTGGTCGCACCTGGCGGACGCTTCGCAGCTTTTCTCATTATCTGGTTTGACCCCATCAGCCGCTCAGGACTCTTTGAACCCGTCGGTTGTCACAGTGAATTTAGGCGGCGCGGCCTGACCAAAACGCTCATGTATGCAGGCATGGCGCGGATGAAAGAAGCGGGCATGGTGAGCGCCAATGTAGGTTGTCAAAGTGAAATAGCATGTAAGTTTTACGCTTCTGTAGGCTTCGAAACCTATTTTGAAACCGTTGACTACGTGCTCGAGCTGAAAAACAACTAATAAACGTAAGATCTCACTCCAGACTTCCATAAGACGCTAAAGCTATCACCTAACCACCAAAAGGCGTCTCGCACTTTTTTCGCAATAAGACCCTTGCCGATGCACCGAGGGGCTCATCTTAAGTGCCAAATCTTTGCAACGTCGCTGGAGCTATAGCAATTAGACTCGGTATTTTTCCATACGGTAAGCCGTAACGCGAAAACTTATGGTGACAGGGAAGGGAAGTCTATGAAAAACTTAATCAACCAGAAATTCAGTCGTAGGAACTTACTAAGGGGCGCGGGCGCTGGACTGATTGGCGCTAGTTTGGGCTTGGGGTCAAAAGCCGCCTATGCTCAGGAGGCAAGCGCTCTACCCACCGCACTGCAACGCTTCGACTTTGGCGACGCATCTGCCACTTTAATCGAGGAGAATCAGTTTAACCTACCCCTAGATGCCTTTGGTGGCGGCGCACCTGAAGGCGCTGTTTCAGAGCTGCTGGCAAACTGGAACCTACCTACAGGTGGCGTCAACGCAAGCGTGACCGTCGCTGTCGTTACGATGGGTGAGGAGATTATTATCCTCGATACGGGCACAGGTCAAAACACGGCAACGGGTCTCACGGCAGCGGGCATCGCGCCCGAAAACGTGACGCGCGTCATCATGACGCACTGGCACGGCGACCACGTGGGCGGGGCCTCGGCAGAGGGCGCATTGACCTTTCCCAATGCCAGCTACCATTTCCCCCAGGCCGATTGGGACTTTTTGCAAACGGCTGACAGTGACAATGCCAAAGGCTCTTTAGCGAAACTTCAACCCGTCGAAGACGCAGGACAGCTCGAGTTCTACAGTGCAGGCGAGCTTCTCCCTGGCGTCGAAGCGCTTGCCACACCGGGCCATACCCCAGGCCACCACGCCATTAGAATCAGTTCGGGTGACAGCGGCTTTATGTACGTTGGTGACGCCATTACGCACCCAGTCACCGCCCTTGTTCATCCCGAATGGGCCTTTGGTTTTGACGGTGACCCCGAACAGGCGTCTGCTACTCGAGTTGAATTGCTAGAGTCTCTATCAGAGTCAGGAATGCGGATGATTTCGACACATTTCCCTTTTCCCGGCGCTGGCTTCGTCGCGCAGATGAACGATATGTTTGTGTTTACACCCGGTTCATAAGTCAAACCCGCTTCATAACTAAGGCACGGTTCATAATCTAGCTATTTAACACTGAGAGGCCCGCTAAGGTGGGTCTTTTTTCTTGGAGGTTTAGCCTCGAGCCTTGGGTTTACAGTGCGTGTGTGAGGGAACCACATGTGAAATATCACACCCCAGCATACGCAAATTGACAATTTGTAAGAATTTTGAAAGCGTCGAACCTTTATTCTACGGAGATGCTACGCGATTTCACAGACCACACCGCCTCCCTGCGTAGTTTTGCTCGTTGTCTCAGTTGGATAGTCAAATGAGCCCTAGCTTAGCAAGCACCAAACAAAGAGCCCAGGAAGCCTGGTCCCTGCGGCAAAGCGACCCTGCCGAGGCGCACCGCTTGGCACTCGAGACCAAGGTACAAGCCCAGGCGGCGGGCGACGACAACGCACTAGCGCAGAGCCTGCTCACCCTTGGGTATTGTCAGATGCGCCGCGCCGACTTCAAAGCCGCCCTTGAAGACGCTTGCGCCGCTTACGCCCTGTTCAAGTCTTTGAATGACTTAGAGGGTGCGCAGCGTGCACTTAACACCGTAGGCATTATTCACGGGCAAATGGGTAACCTGACAAGTGCTCTCGAGACCTTCTTGAAAGCACAAAAGCTTTGCGAGCGGCTTAAAGACGACGAAGCCACGGCAAACGCCCTCAACAACTTAGCGATTATTTATAATTCGATGGGCGACTACGCCAGCGCTCTTGACTACTACATGCGCAGCCTCAACTTATACCGCCGTTTGGGCAATGGCAAGGGCGAGCTGCGCGCCTTGCAAAATGTTGGCAACGTTTATATCGAACTGGGCCGTTTCGAAGATGCGCTGAAGCATTATCTCGAGGGTGTTGCCTTAGACCACGCCCAGGATGACAAGCATATTTACGCACTCACGCTGCTCAATATTGGACGGGCTTACCACCGTTTAGAAGACTTCCCGCAGGCACTTAACTATATTCATGAGGGACTTACCCGCTTAGAAGAGATTAATGCCGTTGCCGACCTCAGTTACGCCCTCGACGAACTCGGGGCGCTGTACCGCGCTCAAAACAAACTGGTCAAGGCAAAGCAGTATCACAAACGTAGCCTGGAAATTCGTCAGGCTGTCGGCGACTTAAAAGGCGAGTCCGAAGCGCATCTGCACTTGGGCAAACTTTTTATGCAAGAGGGCAACTTTGAAGCCGCGCTGGGTGCGCTCAAAAATGCTTTGAAACAAGCTAGCGAAGTAGGCACGAAGGCGGGCATCTACCGCGCACACCAGCAAATAGCCCGGACTTATCAGGAGAAAGGCGACTATTTAGAGGCTTACCACCACTTAGAGGACTACACCGAGACGCGTGAAGCCCTGTTTGATGAACAGTTCGACCACCGTTTTAATGCGCTCAGGGTCAGTTACGACGTCGAGCAAAAAGAGCGCGAAAAAGAAATCTACCGCTTAAAAAGCGTCGAGCTTGCTAAAGCCAACAATGAACTCGAGGCTGCCAATAAAGAGCTGCAACGCTTACACGAAGCCTTAGAGGAAAAATCTGAAGAACTCGAGCGTCAGGCAAACCAAGACGCCCTCACCCACCTTTATAATCGCCGCTATTTCGACGGTGAGCTTAACGCCGCATTTGCTAAAGCACACGCAAAGGGTGAAAAGTTGAGTGTAATGATTGGTGATATTGACAACTTTAAAAGTGTCAACGACACCTTCTCGCACCAAATCGGTGACGAAGTGCTTATCCACGTCGCCCACCTGCTCAGGGAAAAAGTCCGTGACAGTGACATCGTTGCGCGCTATGGGGGTGAAGAGTTTGTTATCTTGCTACCAAAATCTTCTGTCGCCGAAGCTTACGCCGTGTGCGAACGCGTTCGCGCCACCATCGAAGCCTCAGCGTGGCACGAAATCCACCCAGACCTCAGCATCACCATGAGCATGGGTATTTGTGATGACCTGAGTTTGGAAAACGGCGAAAAAATGGTTGCTAAGGCTGACGATAAGCTTTATGAAGCCAAGCGTAGCGGCAAGAATAAGGTTCTGTTTTAGGGGCTTATTCGGTCTAAATAATCGTTTAAGCTAGCCCTCGAGAGTTCCCCCAAATGACGCCCGACCAGGTCACCTTCGGCGGTAAAAAAAAGACTTGTCGGCGTTCCTTTTGTGCGAAACGCCCGCGCGACCTCACCGCGCCTATCCAGCAGGACATTACTCAAGCTCAGGTCACGCGACTCTAGATAATTTGCTACGGTTTGGGGGCTTTCACGCAAATCGACAAAAACAAACGCGACGTCAGGGCGTTCAGCCGCAACCTCTGCCAATAGGGGCATTTCTCGTTTGCAGGGACCGCACCAGGTTGCCCATAGGTTGAGCACAGTGGGTTGCCCCTCAAAAGAATTCAGGTTGACAGCTGTGCTCGTTAGGGTCTCGAGTTCCAGCTGAGGCAAGGTCGTCGCGCCGCCTGTCGGTGTAGCACCAAGGGCCGACGCCCCTAACCAAACAGCTAGTGCGGCAACAATAGGTCGAGTAGTCAAGCGGAGCAGCTGCCTCTCTTTTCTAAAGGTCCATAGCGTATGAATAAGTCCTGCGGCAACAGCGCTAAGCGCAGAAAACCCACCTTGCCAAATGTAGAAAATGCTCAAGGGGTCCGCTAAATAGACGCTCAGGTGAGTCAGAACGAAGCCTAAACGCGCCCCCAAAAGGCTGACCAGAACAGCGTTAGATGCCCATAGTGAGAGCCGCTCAGCCTTGCGCCGCGCCAGCAGCTCAGCCACAACCACAAGGGTCACGAAGCCCAAGACAGCACTAAAGCGCTCCATAGATAACACAACG
>ENA-ORXM01003681-ORXM01003681.1-marine-metagenome-genome-assembly--contig:-NODE-3681-length-14773-cov-58.262180_pt1 | contig 14773 bp, 4 predicted proteins | sample MGYA00237867_ERZ511480 | MGnify/ENA primary metagenome ERZ511480 (study PRJEB26309, sample SAMN06266103) | marine metagenome | isolation source: Algal blade | place: United Kingdom:Sidmouth, United...
TGCCGCCAATATTTGCATTGGATTCAGAATTCGGTTTTCGAAGGGGAGATTACAGAAGTACAACTTAAAGAACTAATCTTTGAATCTAAAAAGATCATGAAAGAAAACACAGATAGCTTCATAATTTTTAAAAATCGAGATAAAAGCTGGCTTGATAAACAAGTAATTGGTAAGGAACGAGGAGATATAGATCAGTTTTTGTAGGTTGTCGATGAAGTTATATTTAAGATAGAGTTACAAAAGTTCTTTGACATATTTAAAGTTAACTAATTGATTATGAGCAAATTAGTGGCGTCGTCGCAGAGTGGGTTAAAATTCATTAATATAGGTTTGAAAAAAAATCACTTAGGGTTAAAAGCAATAAGCTATTCAATACCTTTATTTTCAATGGATTATATATATTTATTGTCGGTCTCTGAATTGTACCTATTGGAATTGAAACTTAACGGGTATTACTTTATACAACTGTTCTCTTCCTCTGAATTGTACCTATTGGAATTGAAACTGAATGCACAAACTACAGTGAATTGCAATGTTAACTCTGAATTGTACCTATTGGAATTGAAACTGGTTCTCACTGGACCTATCTTTTGAGTCTTTTTGCTCTGAATTGTACCTATTGGAATTGAAACATCAATGAGAATAGCGCGCAGCGCATCAGCACAGTGCTCTGAATTGTACCTATTGGAATTGAAACTCTTTTGCTTTGCTGTGCGCTTGACACGCTCCAAGCTCTGAATTGTACCTATTGGAATTGAAACTATAAATATGTTATGTCAGAGATACCAAAAGAAATACTCTGAATTGTACCTATTGGAATTGAAACCTATCAGGTGTCTGGGTGACTCCCTCTACGTATCATCCCTCTGAATTGTACCTATTGGAATTGAAACTGATATTCAAGGTACCATGCAGGTCCATCATCTGCTCTGAATTGTACCTATTGGAATTGAAACAAGTATGCTCAAAGGGCAAGACTACCTGGAGGCTTTCTCTGAATTGTACCTATTGGAATTGAAACACTTCAATGATGCTGATGAGAACATGACCATCGTCTCCTCTGAATTGTACCTATTGGAATTGAAACTTTTTTATCTGTTTAGCTACCGCATCCCTGCCCGACTCTGAATTGTACCTATTGGAATTGAAACTAAAAATACAGGCAATCGACGGCATAGGACTGCTCCCTCTGAATTGTACCTATTGGAATTGAAACAAGTCTATGCCTATCTTGCCGAGACCTTCAAGCAATTCTCTGAATTGTACCTATTGGAATTGAAACCAGGAGTACCGAACATTAATGTCAGTGGAAATAGCGCTCTGAATTGTACCTATTGGAATTGAAACGATCCTGCTGAGCTGGGGGCGGTGCTGGTGCGTAAGCTCTGAATTGTACCTATTGGAATTGAAACTCGCTATAGCCTCCATGTCCATGATCGATAAGTACCTCTGAATTGTACCTATTGGAATTGAAACTTGCCTGGCGGTATGATCGTGACAAACCTCATGTGGCTCTGAATTGTACCTATTGGAATTGAAACCTTTGAGGCTTATCAACCTGCACACACTGGTTATTTCTCTGAATTGTACCTATTGGAATTGAAACACGATGACGATGACAATGAGATAGATTTTATCGTGACTCTGAATTGTACCTATTGGAATTGAAACACTGTGATAACGTACTTGATCGCTTTGCCAGGGCTCTCTGAATTGTACCTATTGGAATTGAAACATAGCAGGGATTGGTCCCGAACTGCAAATCTGGCCTCTGAATTGTACCTATTGGAATTGAAACTAATGATGTGCTCAGCCCCATTGATCGCTTGAGGGGCTCTGAATTGTACCTATTGGAATTGAAACCCAGCTTAAATTGATGCCCCTTGCAAGGATTCTTCTCTGAATTGTACCTATTGGAATTGAAACATATTTGATATTCTAAAAGAAAAACTGGGAGTGACACTCTGAATTGTACCTATTGGAATTGAAACATTTCCGTTTCGGTCACTATATGTTCTGACGTTATCTCTGAATTGTACCTATTGGAATTGAAACACATTTTCAGTCAGAGAGTTCTACATCATCACAGCTCTGAATTGTACCTATTGGAATTGAAACGCGCCTGATGCGCTCCGCTCGGCTGCTGCTCGATCTCTGAATTGTACCTATTGGAATTGAAACTAGAATAACTGAGAGTTTACTATCTAAAAGAGGGGTAACTCTGAATTGTACCTATTGGAATTGAAACGATAGAGGCATAGTAATTGTATACGTAGTAGCTCCCCTCTGAATTGTACCTATTGGAATTGAAACTCGGATTCAGGTACTTGATCAGCCATCGGCTCACCCTGCTCTGAATTGTACCTATTGGAATTGAAACTGTAAAATGTACTGTGATGAGTCCTGAGGTTTTCTCTCTGAATTGTACCTATTGGAATTGAAACAACGTTACGAGCGAGCTGTATCAATGACATTAATATCTCTGAATTGTACCTATTGGAATTGAAACTTACTATCATTCCTGATGGAGGCATAGTAATTGTATCTCTGAATTGTACCTATTGGAATTGAAACGGCATCTGCTTAACCTCTCTAGAGCCTGCCTCCATGGCTCTGAATTGTACCTATTGGAATTGAAACAGAGCTCCAAAAACTTTTTTCTGGATTTTACTTCTGCTCTGAATTGTACCTATTGGAATTGAAACGGGGCTGGGTGAGCGTGTGAAGATCAAAATAGACATCTCTGAATTGTACCTATTGGAATTGAAACGCAGCTGGATGGCTATAGTGATGAGGAAGAGCTGATCTCTGAATTGTACCTATTGGAATTGAAACGGTACTGGGCTGGGTGAGTGCGTTAGTCTTCATTCGCTCTGAATTGTACCTATTGGAATTGAAACTTAGTTCCTGCCAATGCTTGGTAAAACGACCATGTAGCTCTGAATTGTACCTATTGGAATTGAAACCTGGCTTCTGCGAATAGCTTAGAGCCTGCCCTCCTCTGAATTGTACCTATTGGAATTGAAACCAGATAATCAAGTTTCAAGTATTCAATGATCATTGCGCTCTGAATTGTACCTATTGGAATTGAAACTGAATGACTGCAGATTAGAGACGATAATCATGTTCCTCTGAATTGTACCTATTGGAATTGAAACCTGGTTTGCGGCCCTCTATGCTGAAGTGTACTGTCTCTGAATTGTACCTATTGGAATTGAAACCCGTAAAGTTCACCCTGGTCCACTTCTGCCCTCGTCTCTGAATTGTACCTATTGGAATTGAAACTTATCAATTGCGATCGTGCGATTAGTGCCCGACGAACTCTGAATTGTACCTATTGGAATTGAAACGGATGAAGTCAGAGGTGCAGGATGAGCGAGGCTTCCTCTGAATTGTACCTATTGGAATTGAAACTAGAGTAATGCTTCTTAATAAAGCTGATCATCTCAGGGCTCTGAATTGTACCTATTGGAATTGAAACATTTCTGATGTCCCTGGCCTTACCTCCGTACCGGCTCTGAATTGTACCTATTGGAATTGAAACGTGTTGAATTCAGAGACTCCACGATGACTGATGCGCTCTGAATTGTACCTATTGGAATTGAAACTAAGAAGTCATTTCCAGCACTGCTTAAGAAAATTAACTCTGAATTGTACCTATTGGAATTGAAACGTCATCAGCAATATGGCGATATCAAAAGCTGTAACTCTGAATTGTACCTATTGGAATTGAAACACGAGTGACCAGACGGAGGTCAAGGGGCATAGAACTCTGAATTGTACCTATTGGAATTGAAACATAATTTAGCTCGCCTTAATACTTACTTATTATTACTCTGAATTGTACCTATTGGAATTGAAACAAGTACAACTTCCTGATGCTTTTTAATCCGTTTCTGCTCTCTGAATTGTACCTATTGGAATTGAAACGACACATTAACATTCCATTGCTTATCTGCACAACCAGCTCTGAATTGTACCTATTGGAATTGAAACTAATTCTAGAGATCTATCAGGTGGGACGAATTGCCCCCTCTGAATTGTACCTATTGGAATTGAAACGATTGAGTCCTTATACATCCTGTATCGTAGCCATTCTCTGAATTGTACCTATTGGAATTGAAACGCCATACTGACGAGTATCCTGACCCATACTTTCTTTTCTCTGAATTGTACCTATTGGAATTGAAACCAACTATTAAAGCATTTCAATCCCGATCCAGGGGCTCTGAATTGTACCTATTGGAATTGAAACAGAACTTCCATCACTGATCAGAGATGGTTTAAAATCTCTGAATTGTACCTATTGGAATTGAAACGTCGTAGAGAGAAGGATAGGATTCACTATTAACGGCCTCTGAATTGTACCTATTGGAATTGAAACTGGACTTGTGGCAAGCCATTGCCGATGAAGACCCTCTCTCTGAATTGTACCTATTGGAATTGAAACTCTAAAGCAAAATTAAGGCTGAATGAACTTAAAAGCTCTGAATTGTACCTATTGGAATTGAAACCTTACAGACACTATCCAGTTGCCCGAATCAGTGGCACTCTGAATTGTACCTATTGGAATTGAAACAATTGATATGAGTTAAAACCCTCGGTTGTCCAACATCTCTGAATTGTACCTATTGGAATTGAAACTGTATAATCCAGGCAATGTTATCAAAGCCTTGTACGCTCTGAATTGTACCTATTGGAATTGAAACAATAAAAGGGGCACCAGGTACAAAATTAGTTAAGGCTCTGAATTGTACCTATTGGAATTGAAACGTCACTATCGCGCAGAATAAAGACTATCCAGCTGTCCTCTGAATTGTACCTATTGGAATTGAAACTGTTTTTTCACAACCATATACATTCACTACAAATTGCTCTGAATTGTACCTATTGGAATTGAAACACGAAGGAAAGAGAGCGAATAAGAGTACCGAAGGATCTCTGAATTGTACCTATTGGAATTGAAACGTGCTACTGATTTCGTTAGCTATGAATGCTTTTGTGCTCTGAATTGTACCTATTGGAATTGAAACTTGCAAGTCGATATTGTGCAAAATGTGGTTTTATCGCTCTGAATTGTACCTATTGGAATTGAAACCTTGATGGTCCTTAGCACCGTCACCCATGCTCAGCTCTGAATTGTACCTATTGGAATTGAAACCTTTTATCTCCATCTTCTGTTTCCCATCCAACTGCTCTGAATTGTACCTATTGGAATTGAAACGACTCTGCTGTCAGCTCCACGGTATTAGTGAATGACTCTGAATTGTACCTATTGGAATTGAAACACATTTACCACTATTCCAAGTGCTTCACAAGGAGTACTCTGAATTGTACCTATTGGAATTGAAACATGGTACGTCAGATGGAACAATCGATCAAACAAACGCCTCTGAATTGTACCTATTGGAATTGAAACGTTCTAATCGATGCGCTGGCAATGATCGACCGCCGCTCTGAATTGTACCTATTGGAATTGAAACTTATTTTGAAAGTTCGCGGTGATTCCATTTTCATTTCTCTGAATTGTACCTATTGGAATTGAAACATTTGTATAGTTGATTCTGATAGCTGGAATTATCACTCTGAATTGTACCTATTGGAATTGAAACATTACATTATCATTGTCAGCGATGGAGAAGGTCGCCTCTGAATTGTACCTATTGGAATTGAAACCTAAGAATAGTTCATTGCCCAATATGGTGAGCTGCTCTGAATTGTACCTATTGGAATTGAAACACGCTGGTGATCAATACATACTGATACAGGGGGCCCTCTGAATTGTACCTATTGGAATTGAAACATATTCAGGATTTATCGTTAAGCTGTTTTCTAAATTCTCTGAATTGTACCTATTGGAATTGAAACGGCTATCAGCGAGCTCTTTTATCTTCTCATTGAGCTCTGAATTGTACCTATTGGAATTGAAACCCTTAAATGCTCTGTCCTCCGTAGCTGCGAGACCGCTCTGAATTGTACCTATTGGAATTGAAACAAGCTATGCTCTATTATTGAATATTCTTTTTCCGCTCTGAATTGTACCTATTGGAATTGAAACGCGCTAAAGGCTAACTTTTTGAAGCTTTCACTTTCGCTCTGAATTGTACCTATTGGAATTGAAACTCTCTTTTTGAGCGCATCAAGACGAGAGTACACACACTCTGAATTGTACCTATTGGAATTGAAACGTGTTGAATTCAGAGACTCCACGATGACTGATGCGGCTCTGAATTGTACCTATTGGAATTGAAACTCTCGTAGGCTTTTCTCAGATCGCTCTTTGGGATCTCTCTGAATTGCACCTATTGGAATTGAAACTTAATATTAGATAGGTCTATGTAGTCACTGCAATACTCTGAATTGCACCTATTGGAATTGAAACTAAAAGTATTGCTACTTCCGTTTTGGAATTGTTGACTCTGAATTGCACCTATTGGAATTGAAACTGATAGATCACCTTAATGCAGTAGCTGACGTCATGCTCTGAATTGCACCTATTGGAATTGAAACAATATGCCAACGAAGTCAGAGACATCAAGCAAGGCCTCTGAATTGCACCCATTGGAATTGAAACTATATTTGCAGCATGCCATATGCATGCATAATCTCATCCAAAGTGTACAACTAAATCTCATTGAAAGTGTACCAATATAACATAGGGCACTGATACTCTTTTACTTCACTATCAAATTAAAGAATTGAATAACACAAGAATCAAATATTTTCAAACGGGTCATATATGCTCCTATACTTAGGAGTCGTAAATAAAAAGGCTACCATGTATTGAATTGTATGGATGATATAGTATAATTAGTAAGGCCAAGTTAATTGCAAAATTGGTATGGTGTGAAAGTTGAAAAGGCTGACCACATAGAAGCAATCAGCCTTAATTATATATTAAGGATATAAGAGTAGACCTAATCTTTTACACAGCGAATTGGCGCACCACTGCTCTTTGTTAAACCTGATTGTCTAACTGCTTCGTCATCATACCTTAACTGAATTCCTTCTCCAAAACCATTAAGGGTGCCTTGTGACCAAAAATGGACACGATTTTCAGATGAATTTCCTGTATTATGGTTATACTGAGGGTTAGCACTAAATTGAAAAATATCAGTAGCTCCAGTATTAGGGGCCAACCAATTTCCTCCAGTACCAATTGTATTTATTGTTTTAAGGGGTCCTCCTGCATTATTGAAATTGCCATTAGCGTTTGGATCAATTTCGTCACGTAAGATTTCAAAGTCCGCAAAAGTAGGAACATGCCATCCAACAGGACAAACATTAAGATTGTTATTCATAGGGGCTGCAGTATTCCAATTATAAAGTGCCCCTTCAGAATTGTTAACATCATAACCTGCAAATGCACCAGCTGGAGTCGTACCACTTGTTGATGAAATAGGATTCCACTCCGAAGCTGAGTTTGCCCATGGAATAGGAGTACCATCATTAAAGCAGGTCGCCCTTAAATTTTCTGATAACCAAAATTGATCGCCAATCTGTACATATTGGTAAATATAACCGTTACAGTCCTTAGGTTGTAGCCCAGAAGCACAACACGTAAGCGAAATCCAATTTGTGCCATCGAATCCTTCAAAATCAGATCCAGTCCAGCGGATAGTCCCAGCCACAGGGTTAGGATCGTCACTATCTTGAATTACAATAGCCCCTTCAACGACTAACTTTTCATCTTGAGCAGAGAGAGAAAATGTAATAGAAGTTGTTAGTAGAATAAAGAGTAAACGAATCATTGTTATAAATTTTAGAGTAAGTGAATAATATTAATATGGTTTGCATAGGAGTTATCCTAGCAATATCGTGTGGAGAGTATTCTTAGAATTGTACTAATTGAAATTAAGATTATACTGCCTCTTGTCGGCTAGGGTTTACCCTAAGAACTTGAAAAGAATTGATATACACAAAATCTCATATCAATAGTTTGGTGGTGTTGATCTCTACATGATACCTGGATTAAGTCTTAGTACTGTGCTCACATGTATCAGTGAAATAGAATCAGAAGAATTAAGAGAATATTGACTCTGCCAAAAAGTTTGCACCATGGCTTAGACTTCCAATAAATAGTAAAATTAGTGGAAGAGCAACTCTATCAAATAGAATTTCGAAGGGAAGTAACCAGTTAAAAATAGCATTGAGTAATGCAGCAAATGCAGTTGGCAATTTGAAAGACTCTGACTTAGGAAAGTTCTTAAAGACAGTAGCATCTTTAGAAGAGAGACAAGCAGCAATTATTGTAATTCTAAGGAAATACGCTGTCAGTCTTTAATGCATGATTAATTATATAGAACAATACGAGCCAAATAATTAAAACGTTAGCCTGATGAAATACCAAGGGTTATAGCACAGCTTAAAAGAGATTGAGTAAATTCGCTATAGACCCATATAAAAGAAATAACCGTCTTTACAAGAATTGAATATCAATTTGCCTATGAGAATCAGGAGCTTGATAATCAGTGAGTTGGGAAACCTTAGTCAACAGTAGAAATTAAAGAGATGACCGATACGATTTGGTTAACTTACTTTTAAGATGAGTCGTAGACAATTATGTGTCTATTATCCGTTAATTATCGATGCACATCATCTTATTTCTAATCTTTACGGCCCAAATACATCAGCCTGCTGAAAGTAAAGTTTCAAATCAACATATGCTGGAGCAGATTAATGAGATTAGAACAGCCGGGTGTACGTGCGGTCAGCAAAATATGCCTGCTGTCTCACCTCTCTCCTGGAGCAGAGCCTTGGAACATTCGGCTAAGCGGCATGCTAAGGATATGAAAAGGCACAATTACTTTTCGCATTATTCGAGGGATGGTAAAAGCGTTGGCGATCGGCTCGATGACTTAGGCTATAATTGGCGACACATAGGTGAAAACATCGCCTCAGGCCAGGTGAATTTTCAGCAAGTGAAGGAGGACTGGCTATCTAGCCAATCGCACTGCGAGATGATCATGAATGCTAACATGCAGGAGATGGGCATCTCACAGGTGGGCCATTTTTGGGTGCAGCACTTTGGCTCCCTCATGGAACATTAAGGATCGCTGAAAACGAGTCGTCGAGCAGCATAAACCTACAATAATATACTCATCTCCTGTGATCTCTGATCAGTATAGATAAGCTGATCCAGTTTCGATTTCAACCTGATTCAAAATACACTACCTGACTCGTATTTTGACCACCAACAATTATTGAAGATCCATGACTGATTGCATTATAAGTATGCTCTCATCTTTGTATATAGCTGATTCAAGTCCTATGTATCTATTAATTGGCTGCTCGTGCTAAGCTACCTATAGCAAATTAGTCACATATTTAATTTTTATCATATCAAAATAGATTGATATATAAGAGCCTAAAGATCAATCGAGTAGAAGAGATATATGATGAAAATGTTTTATGTGTCTTATTTGCATCTGAAAATTACCCAAGGCAATGATCCTGTGTAGCATGATTTCTGTCTTATGGTGAGTAATCCCTTATCAGTATAGTCCCCCCATTGATACGAGTCGCTATTATCAAGTAATAGTTATCAAGTATCGCTGTTCCTTTTTAATAGCGCTCTATCACTTTTTGTGATTTATTAATTTAAACTTAAGCTTATGTCAAGAGCCGGTTTATCAATTCAGAGCCTCATCTGTGTTGTTGTGATCTTAGCCATCAATGGGACGATGACCGCCCTATATGGTCAAGTAGAGTGTCCGACTATGTCTTGTAATAAGGAGTTTCAGATATCCTTGGACTTCGAGTGTGATTATTTGCTGCACCCTGATCTATTCTTGGAAGGCGATACCCTGAGTCAGAAGAATGATCCAAATGAAAAATTTAGTATATCTATTTCATCCTTGGACATTGAAGATTTGGCATTGTCAGCCTACGGCTCAGAAATGCCTGGTTGGAAAAGTGAGAAGCTTTTCGGATCGCACAATTATAGTATCGAAAATGACTGCGGCAATAGCTGCTGGGGGGTCGTCACTATAGAAAGTAAGGTGGCTCCTAAAATAGTCAATGAGCCCAAATCGATTTGGTCATTCACCTGTTCAGAAGTGCACGATGTACTGGACAGCGATCAGTACACAGCTAGCTGGGGTCTGAACCCCGAGCTGAGTAGCGCCTGCGACCAGTTACATTATAATATGTATTTCAAAGATCACTTCACGCAGCTGCCGGACTGCGACGATAAGACTTCTGGTACCTACTATTCCACTATCTCAGATGAGATTTCTGATGACTTTGATGACGACCTGCTCTTGGATGAGGCAAAACACTTTGAGACGGGTCTCTTTCCGCTCAACAGGCTGAATGGTGTGGACTATAGTGACTGGCGCGCAGATCTGCACGTGGCTCCCAATGTGGCTGACTGTAATTTAATGATCAACGTGGAGAGTGACTTGAAATATGCTATTCATGGTCCTGGAGGATCAATAGAATGGGTAGAGGCGACCTTACAGATTTATACTTATACCATGACTGCTGACGGAAACATCATCGCCGTACCAATCGCTAACACCACATCTGCAGCAATAGACGAAGAAGCTAAACTTTTGGTCAGAGCATCACACCCCGACGCAAGGGGGTCCTACAGTTTGCAGTTTTCTGGAGACTGCGACGCCATCCTCGACAATAATGTCTGCGTCAGACAGTGGTATGTCGCTATCATGGATCATGGTATTAAGACAGAACATAAAATATTTGAGCAGACATTCAGCTTTACCAGTCTTGATCTGAATGTAGTGGACTGTGCAGCATCGGGATTTGAAATTTCCTGCGAGCAGAGTAGTGATCCCGATTCGCTTTATCATTATTTTAATGAGACGATATCAGATTCTGCGGCTATTGTCAATGCTTATCCTCACATAAAGACAGGTAAACGAAAAATTGGGACGGTGAAAATTGATTCTTTCATATGGAGAGAAGTGCCAGTCGATACTGTAGTACAAAGATTATATCTTAATGATGAATGGGTATTTCTGCCTGTCGTCACTAAGGTCATAACCGAAGAGGTGGTCAAGGTAGAGCGCAAGGCAGAACTGCCAGTGATCATACCCCTGCAAGAAGGTACACACCTGTGTAATATTTTGATCGCAAGAGATGACGTGGAGATAGCCATATGCGGCAAAGGGACTAATGGTTCGCATAAGGTCATCAGGACTTGGAGTATCGTGGACTGGTGCCAGCAGACCACTAATGAATGCTTGCAGATATTCGAAGTAAAAGATACAAAGGCACCAGAAATTAAAAAATACAGGGACCATCTTTATACAAGCATAGAGCCTTGGCACTGCACGGCTAATGTGCCTATACCGATCATTAGTGCTTATGATAACTGTACGCATGATATAGGCTATAGCATCACGGTGAAGGATACGATCAGTCAAAATATCGTAGCCGAGAGAGAAATCGCCCCTGGAGAGATGACTATCTTTTCAATTGAGGGTGAGCAGGCTATGATGACGGCCAGTGGTATCGTACCTGGCGTATACTGGATATACTATGTCGCGGTAGATGACTGTGGTAATCGATCTGATGCCAAGCGTACTCTCTTAGAAGTCGTGGATCATGTGCCTCCAGTGGCAGTCTGCCCTGATGAATTGGTCATCAGCCTGATTAATGACGAGCATGAGCTGGATGGGGGAGTGGCGAAGGTGCCAGCGGCGGCCTTCGACGATGGATCTCACGATTCTGACTGTAATGAAGTCTATTTCAAAGTACTGAGGATGGATGAATGGGATGCCTCACCAGATAGAAGGTCTGGACTACCTGTAGCCTGTGAAGAGGCGGATGCGGTCACTTATGAGAGAGATAAGCATGGTCTAATTATAGACTCTACCGCAGTGGTCTATTTTGATGACTATGTGAAATTTTGTTGTGCTGACGACTCGGTCACTGTAGTCCTCAGGGTCTTTGATCAGGATCCAGGCGATGGACCGATTGCAGCTGAGGACTATGTAGGTAACTACAACGACTGTATGATCTTGGTGACCACTAAGAAGCAGCTACCACAAATAAAGGTATGTGCACCAGCTCGACATACCGACTGCCTGGATGATCTACATGATATGTCCATCATGGGAATGCCCGAAATCGAGAATGGCTGTGATGTACATCATATGATCTATCAAGATGCAGAATATGGGGATCCATCATGCGGCACTGGGAGAATTATCAGGTCATGGCATTTTGATCAAAATCATGACGGTATCGTAGATCTTGGAGAGCCTCACATGTGTGATCAGGAAATTTTTATGGATGGTCAAAAATTTGACCCCACGTCGATTAAATGGCCTAAGCACTACACGGGTGACTGGGTCAGAGGCATCCATCGCACTACAGATGAATCTGGTTATTGTCAAGAGAAAGCTGCACAAGTAGATCTTGGAGACGCCGTGAACTGTACTGACGAGATAGAGCTCTGTGCTCCTGAGTGGGCATCTGTAGACTGTGGCCTCATCGGGCATAATGTTGACATTGACACCATACATGCTGGAAATGGCAGCTCATGCTCAAAGATCATAAAGCGATGGACAGTAATAGATTGGTGTCACTACGATCCTAATACCTACCACGCTGGTAGCAACCACACGAATGAGCTATTCGAAGCGGTACAGGATAATTGTGATACCACAGGCTGTATATCTCTCCAAGAATACGGTACATATTATAGATATGCGAGAGTGAAAAACCATGCAGGTCGGGATTCCGCGGCGATCATCTGGGACGGCTATTACACTTGGGAGCAAGTGATCAAGGTCGTGGATGAGACCATCCCTGTCATTGATCCTGCTGTCACCATAGACGCTGACCTCAGTGGCGAATCTTGCCAAGGCAGCATTACGATCAATAAACATGCGGAGGATTCTGGATGTGTATCGCTACTCAAGTGGGATATCCAAATATTAAATTATGAAGGAGAGCTTGTCGCTCAGCACTCAGCCAATGGTTCAGATGTATCATGGGAAGTAGACCACGTGGGCTCAGGAGAATATACTGTCAAGTATGTGGTCAGTGATGGCTGCCAGAATGTTGCGACAGCAGAGGATACCTATATTGCTAGAGATTCAAGAGAGCCGACACCTTACTGCTTATCTGGAGTATCCACCACGGTGATGGAGACTGATGGAAAAGCCACAATCTGGGCTGCTGATTTTAATATAGGATCTTATGACAATTGTGACGAGGCAGCAGATTTAAGGTTTACCCTATCAGACATACATCCTGATGATGATCCTGACTTCATAGTAGAGCGGGGCAGTTCAGCTGCTACTTTCTCATGTGCAGACCTACAGGGAGCCTCATCAAGAACGATAGATTTAACTATGTACGTGTGGGATAGGTCAGGCAACAGAGACTTTTGCTCTGTCTATTTCAGGATAGATGACACCGATGACGATTGTAATACAATCAATAATCCTCCCACGGATGATCCTGCAGGTGGAGATGATCAGACTGACGAGAACGTGGAGCCAGAGGTAGCGGCACTCATCTCTGGAAGCTTGCGGACTTCTACGGGCTCAATGATAGAAGCTGCCGATATCACCATTAATAGTGCTTTGCCTGGTTATCCCAAAGTGTATACCTCTGATTCGGGATTGTATGCGTTTGATGAGAATCCTCTCTCAATGAATTACATCATCAGGGCTGAGAAGCACGGTGACTATCTCAATGGAGTCAGCACACTGGACTTAGTACTGCTACAGCAACACATTTTAGGAACGCAAAATTTTAATGATCCTTATAAGGTTATCGCAGGTGATGTCAATAGCGATCAAAAACTGACGGCGAGTGATGTGGTACTGCTGCGGAGACTCATCTTAGGGTTGATCACTGAGCTGCCCGCTAATAGCTGGAGATTTATCAATGCAGAAAATCAATTCGCTGATTATCACAGGCCTTGGCCTTTCGCAGAACAAATCGTCATAGATGCCTTAATTGATCATGCTACTGCTCAGAACTTTATTGGTATTAAAATAGGGGACGTGAATGGGGATGTTACCACAAATCAGCTCAGGCAGTCTGAGCTCAGATCGTCCTCCGAGTTGGTACAGCTCACCATGAAAGATATACCTGTCACGGCAGGTCAAACGTATGATGTGAGTGTACATCTGCAAGATCAGTCAAGTCTTTTTGGAATTCAGTTTGCCCTTGATCTTGGAGATATGACGGTTATAGAGCTTACATCAGCCAATATCGATATCACTGCTGACCACTATCATATAGATGATGGGAGGCTATACGTGAGTTGGCATGCTGCGTCAGAGCTGTCCATAGATGGTCCTTTGCTTCAGGTGGTGCTCAGAGCTGAGGGCTCGGGTTACCTTTCAGAACAGATTCAGCTCTCGGATCTTGGTATGGCTGCTGAGGTATATCATGGTTACCCCACTGCAGAATCAGCTTTGACCCTGAGCTATGAGTCTAAGGGTGTCTCTTTTGAATTATACCAAAATCAGCCAAATCCATTCACTCAGTCGACTACTATAGGATTCAGGGTACCGTCTGATATGAGCATAGTATTCTCCATTATAGATGTTTCGGGCCGAGTTGTGCATTCACAACAATCCAATTATGACACGGGGTATCATGAGATTGAAATAGAAAGTGAACATCTGCAGTCGAAAGGAATCTTTTATTATCGGTTGACTGGAGAGCATTATTCGTCTACTAAGAAAATGCTCTTAATTCCATAGTAGGCATGTTCAGTAGTACTAAATAAATTCAGAAGTAGGAGAACTGTTGGTCAAGCTGATATGACTTTAGCACTTTT